>WLWD01000156.1_pt1 | contig 249866 bp, 119 predicted proteins | sample 6712731 | NCBI WGS metagenome assembly WLWD01 (sample SAMN12718690, study PRJNA576275) | sponge metagenome | isolation source: marine sponge | host: Mycale hentscheli | place: New Zealand: South Island, Marlborough, Capsize Point | collected 2014-11-01 | reverse complement strand
GAGAGGTTCCGAGAGCGGTAGGAGCTCTAAAGATTATTGTAGAACCGCTTTATCCAAGCCACTATTCGGACAAGGAGATGAAATGAGGAGTATCGAGTCCAGAGATTGAATTTGTCCTGAGAAATAGGAGTTGTGAGAAGGACAACAGCTTTGGTATCTGGTAACTTCAGAGGTATGGAGAAGTTGGGTTTGGGCCACTTCTCTGGGGTATCTTTCAACCAAAGGGGGCCAGACCACCACAAGGTAGCAGTCTTCAGTTGTGATGCTGGAAGTCCCCTGCTGAGGAGATCAGCAGGATTGTCTGTAGACACATGGTGCCACTTAGATGTTGGTACCAAGTCCTGAATGGCAGAAACCCGATGAAAAACGAACGTCTTGAGAGTTGAGGGAAGTTTTCTCAGCCAACACAGCACTATTGCTGAATCAGTCCAGGTATAGATGTCAGGAATGTGAAGAAGTTGGGAGGTGAAGTCTAAAAGTTTAGCCAAGAGGTAGGCTGCAACAAGTTCATCCCTTGGTGTAGTCAATGGTTTAAGTGGGACCACTCTTGCTTTAGATATTACCAAAGAGACAGAAATTGAGGCATCTTTATGCACTTGATGAAACTACAGCCCCATAAGCCAAATTTGAAGCATCGGAGAAACCATGCAACGATTGAAACATAACTGGGCTCAAATTAGAGGTGTATCTTCGAGGAATGGCATAAGAACGAATAGCAGGTAGATCAGCCAACCAGATATTCCACTGTTGTTGAAGGTCTTTGGGTATTTCTTGATCCCATCCTATACCTTTCTGCCACAGATGTTGTAGCAGAATCTTAGCTTGTATGGTGGCAGGTGCAAAGAAGCCCAATACATCGAACTCCTGCGCTGTAATAGAAGCAACCATTCGCTTGGTGGATGGAGACCTGCCTTCATGAGAGGGTGTGGCCACATTGAGGTCATCTTTAGAGACATTCCAATGAATGTACAATGCCTTTAGAGCATTATCTGAAGCAGGAAAATTAAGGTCTTCCATTTCCACTAGTTCCGGAGAGATTATCTGTCCATCACTTGTCCTCCATTTTCTGAGTCATGCCTGACAGACTGAGCAAATTACAAAGCTGTTTCTGCTGTTTGTGCTTCTTCAACTGTGTCAGCTCCGGCAATGTAGTCATTTACAAAGAAATCATTCTTGATAGCATGACTGGCTTCTGGGTGAGACTCCTTATGTTGCTCCGCCAGGTGCTGAATCACCTTGGTGGCGAGAAATGGAGAGGAACGAACTCCAAAAGTCAAACGCTTCATCCTGAAGATTGAAGTAGAAAACAATGAAAGTCTCGTTCATCTTCATGGAGCCAGACCTCCCTAAACATTTTAGAAATGTCTGCTGAGAATCCTATCTTGTGGGTTCTAAATCGCAGGAGAATGTCCGTTTGAAGTTGATAAAGGTTGGGTCCAGTGTAGAGCAGATCATTTAATGAGACCCCAGTGCTAGATTTAGCGGATGCATCGAATACTGGACGAACTTTGGTAGTAGTAGAGGTCCAACCAAACAACGTTGGCTGAACAACAATGTCAGTTGAGATGTTGTATGTGAGGGAACCCAGTACACATTTGCCATAGTCGAGACTTCCGATGAGGGCATCCAGTTGCCCTCCAAATGAAGGGTCGGCTAAGCATAGATCCTTGAGATATGGTTCTGCTGCAACTTGTAATCGCTGAGGATGCCGTTTGAGATGGAGTTGAGAGGCAAGGGCCTCAGTAATCAATGAGGAGAAAGCACCAGTATCTAACGCAATTCTAGCTTGGCATTCCCGTGGTCCATTGACTGCCTTAACAAGTGCAGTATGGAGGAAAGCGATTACCGGAGGCTCAGACTTGACGGTTTCAGGAAGGGATTTATTTACAGCAGGCTCAGTGACAGACTGGAGCTCAGTTGCAGATCTGGCCGACTTGTCTGTGTCATCCTTGTGAAGCAGAGAATGATGTTTAAGTTTGCAGTGACGGCAAGTGTAGGTAGAAGAACAGTTACTGTACGTGTGTGAGGAATTCAGACAGTTGGTACAGCCCTTACGCTCCTTCACATACTTAAGTCGCCGTGACGCCTCCATAACTCAGAAAGACAGGGCACTTATATAGGCTATGATACTCATTACACAGACCACACTGAGCTCGATTGATAGTTGACTTGGAGGTGATGTTAGAACAGGTTGATGAAGATTTACGAGAGGTAGATGGTTTGTCAGTAAAGTTGACAGATGCAGTAAAGTTGACAGATGATGCCTCGACACGTGCCATCTTATACTCCAGAGGCTCAGTGAACGCAAAGAGGTCCTCTAAAGTTGGCAAGTCGGACATACTGGCTATACTTTTTGTCCACTCCTCTCTCATCTCCTTGGCGTGAAATCTTCAAAGGCTAGTGCTGCAAGATACTGGGAAAGAGTGGCCAATTTCATCTCCTTAATTGCCTGGTATGGAAGGAGGAAGCGCTGGCACAGTTTTGTGAATCCATCTTTACTGAAGTCTACGGTTTCACGGACTATGGTTCGTCGGACATGATGTGGAAACACTATGGTTGGACTACCATAATTGTTGATGAGAGCCTCAACTGCCTTCGCATAGCCACCTTCCCCTGCGAGTGAAGAAGAGCAACCTGGCGAGCATCCTCATCCTTTATTGCTTTTAGCAGGAGACAAGTATTCTCGTTGTCCTTTGTCCTTGTCAGACTCAGATGACTTCTTGCGATCTTCAATGCGTTTCTTTCTCGATTTGGCCAACTCCTTAGAAATCTGTAAGAGTTGAGATTGAACCTTATGTCGAAGTGGAGCCAGCTCTTTATCTTCAGTGAAAGAGATTGTCTGTTAAAGGTAGAGATTGAGGCGCTTCTGAACCTTGGCTACTTCTTTCTCAAATTCAGGAACATCAGGATCGCTAATCTCCATAAAGCTGTCAAATTCATTTTGAATAATGAGAGACTTGGTAATGTGAATGCATGCCTGGTCTTGAGAGTATCGATCTGTCAGAGAAGATCCCGGTGGAGGTCTTTTACTTCTTCAGTAGCAGCAAGTTCATCGTCAATCTCCTGCTCTGTGAGGTCTTTGTCCTGAAGCAGAGTGTCACATTTATTCTGTAATGCGAGATGAATTTTGACTTCTCGAGAGATGTCTTGTTTGAATTCAGAGAGTTGAGACTGATTGTGAGAGCTGAGAGGTGAGATGAGCATTTCTTCAAGCTTGGTCTTCAGATGGGTGATGCGACCACGTCGATAAGTCCTCTTGGCCTTGACCACATCCAGCCATTTGAGTTCACTGAAGGTTGAAATTTCATCCATTGAGTAAGATCACTGAATAAAGTGAGTAGTTTGGTTATAGTCACAAATGGATTAGTCAGAATGTTGTCGTTTGCCTGTGCACGGCTACTTAGAGATCACCTTCCTAGGGAGATTAAGTCTGTAAACTTTTACAGAGAGAGAGAGAGAGAATTTGTGACTTCTGTGGTTAAGGAAGCTCCAAGTCTGCACACAATGGCTACTTAGAGGGAAGCTTCCTGAAATCCTTGGTTGCAGGAAATAGCTTTGTCAATCGTCGAAGTCGGAGTGCGGAAGTCGAGAGCCGAAGTTTCTGGAGTCTTCGCAGTGAAGTATCCGGCTCGAGGGACCAATGGTTCGGGGGGGGGGGGGGCGGGGGGGGCGTCGTTAACTCCACCCGACGCAGCTAGTCGCAGAGCATAGTCGAAGGACCACCCAGCTAAGCTAGCTAACCAGAATTAAAGTTGTGCGCCCGCACTAGTCCGGAGCCAGGAAGACGGATACCTTGCCGTCATTGTAGACCTGACTAGGGATGCATGTATAGGCAGTACGCACGGTCTTAACCACAAATTAGTTTACTTAACTGGGAATTTCAAATATATAAGTTTATGCATTTACAGCACAATATATGTGAATTAGACGATACTGAGTACAGTAGTTAACTGTGAATATCATAATAATCAATATGAACATATGGTAAGGTATGACAAAGTTAAATAGCAAGTTCATTGGTTCATCTCTTGTTCGGAAATGTCTTCCGGTCCCGAACAATTAGATTGATATGTAATATTAGACTGCAATTAACTTGTGATGCACTTATTGAATTAATGCTCTAAAGCTATTTTTATTGTAAGAAATTATAACTACATCTACTCCTACCATGTGAGGATAATTTGATGTGTTGTTTATTTCAGATCACTATCTAATTTAACATATGGTTATAATTCAGTAAATGTCTCATTAGTAAATGATTAATCTTAATCAGGATGTGTAAAATATTGAAGTGCAATTTTAACTATTACTTTTCATTCTATTTGTTCAATATTTGCCACTTCAGATAGCCAAATTGCTGCAGCCTAGATTTTGTCACTGTGCAGCTGCTTTTGTTATTTCTTCTGAACTCACTGAAGTAGTGCTATTTGGAGGAGCTGATCAGCGTGATCGTCACATGTCAGACACTACAATATTAAGAATTGGTGAGTTTACTGATTTTTATAAAATAATTTACTTTTTAGCTGAGATATAATTGATATATTTGAAGTTCTGAATCATTTCAGTGCATGAGAAAATAATTCACATAATTTACTTGTGTTACTTTATTTATTATTCCACACAGTTGAATAATTTCTAGCCTAATACATTATTTTTACTGCTGTTAACATGAGAAGCTTAAACTGTGACTAATTTTATAATTGCCTTTTCATTCTAACATGTAATGTTTAGATTTAATTTATTGTATGAATCATTTGAATGTTCTTATGAGTTTACATTGTTAATTTGAGTTTTTTAATACTGTGGAATGTGGAAATAGAATGAATAGTGCTATAGAGAAGTGATAGCTATAAGAAACAACTAATTAGTTCATGTTTATGCCTAGTATTCTTTATTAAATTTGCAGAATGAAATTTAACTATGGCATAATTACATTGTATATTATAGAAAAAGTAACCTCCTCCACTGAATGGAAAGTATCTGAAATTATACATTCTTCAGAGTTGAGAAATAAAGATAGACTAATAGTAAAGAAACTGCTAAAAGGTAATATTATAATTACAAGTTGTTGACGTGATGTAATGTATCAGATATTATAAAAGGTGAAACTAGAACTAGTGGTGTGCTTGAGCACAAATGGCGAGCGAGCCTGATGTTAGGTAACATAAAACTAAGTATTGTTACTATGTTTTAGCTTAGTTCATGCAAACACTATAATAGCAGTTATGACCTTTTATTTCAGCAAACAAATACAAAATCACTCTCTTACCTGATTAATGGTAACTTTTGTAGTATCAAACATCTGCTATGATTCTGATAATCTCAATCACCAGTAACTCTTGAACAAGCTCTCAGCTACGATAAAAAAATAAACCGGTGTTATTATTTGTAATTTTAGCCAACAAATATGGAATTACTACTTACATCATTCTTGAGTATTGATAACTTCTGATTGAAGTTACTTTGACCATTTGAATTACCTTGAATTCTTGACAACAAGCTCTCACCTACAAAAACAAAAACAATCAATTTTAGCACACAAATACAAAATTATTTTCTTACCTCATTTTCCTGAGCAGTGGTAACTTTTGTAGTACCAAATTTGAGCCAATCTGACTATTTGAATTTACCAGTCACTGTTGACAAGCTCTTAGCTACAAAAAAGAAAGGCCAGAGTTAATTTTGCATATTTGTGACAGTCTATGGGAAAAGGGGGCACTTCACGCAAAAATTGAAATTGAGATATAGGCTCCAGAAGTAAGTCATAGGGAAAATTCTTTCTTTCTCCTATTTTTGTTTTTTGCAGAATTAGTCTTAGTGACCCTTACTCTAAGTCTACGCCAAATTTCAAATGCCGAAACAACTTAAAAGACCCCAAGCGTGCCGTGGAAAGACAAGCTACTTTTTATTCTCTCTCGTTCTCGAAGTACAATAAACGGGGAATGGGCGGAGTTTCAAACAAGCAGCTAAAAAAAATGGCATAGCTTTGAGAATAGTGCATGCAATCTACAGCTTACCTCTGGTTGAAAGTTTACCCCTACATGGAGTAGAGTAGCCAAGGATTCCGACAAGACAGGCTGTGAGACGCTCTGAAAGCAAAAAAGAACTGTACGCAAACTTCGTTAGTCGCCGTTAAAAAGCGGCTATACGATTTAATTGCGTATGCGGAGTACGCCGTTAAGTATACGGAAACATTAATTATACCGGAAGTGGAAATTCTATTTATGTTTTCAGTTCAACTGCCAGTTTCTCTGTGCGTCGAAGGTTTTACCCTCCAGTATTTTAGCACTAAGTTGAGATAAATTGTAGCTTTAACTCAATTTTATTGGTTTGAGTGAAGTGCCCCCTTTTCCCATAGACTGTCACATTTAGCTAACAAATATGGAATTAGTACTTACCTCAGCTTCCCTCGAGAAGTAGTAGCTTCCTTAGCATTAATACTACGGCATTCTGACTACCAACAGCTCTTGACAACCAACAACCGGCACTCCGTATCCCCCCCATAAAACGGCGAAGTTTTGAAATTAAGTCTGGAAAAAGGTCTTCAATGCCATAGTAACCGGTCGAATCAACTTTTTGTTTCTTGAAAAGCAAGCATTTTCGCAGGAATTTTCTCACACTTTGGAGCTTAAGTATAAAGTAAGGCTTGCTTAATCCTGTAGTTTCAGAATAAACTGGGGGTCAAGCATAAAAAGCCGTGTTTTTTGGAGAAAAAAGTTCCGCGAGCGCGTTTAAAGGGCATACATACCATCCCATTGTCACCCTCCATATGTCCGTCGCTACGCTCGCTCGCCAATAATCTCGATCAGGTGTCTTTTGTTTCGTGCCAATTTAAACAGGGGGGTGGGTATCGTGACAACAGAGAGTATTTCAATACTACTTAATGAGTCAGGGGGGGGGGGGGGTGCCGTGACAACAGAAGGTATTTCAATACTAACTAGTGGTGTGCTTGAGCACAAATGGCGAGCGAGTTAAACTACAATATTGTTATTCAAACTACTAAAATAAAGTTGAGTATTAAATTACGCATATACGGTAAAGGGGGTTTAATGCCATAGTAACAACTCCCCTCAACTGTTTGAATTGAAAAAGAAGCAACAAAATCAAGTCACGTTATTTAAAATTTTCTTTGTGATATTCTTAATAGTAGTTGTAATGCACAATACTTTCACCCAACTGAACATACCTACGCAAGACTTACCTTCGTGGTTCGTCTAGTGGACAATGAATTGTCAAGTTAATGCTGTTGAGTAGTGCTTATAACTGTGACAAATAGTGTATTAACTTACCACCGCCACTAACTCGAATAGAAATGGAGCTCCCAGCACCCGCAAAACAATTCAAAGCGGTAAACAATTCAATTTCTAAGGTGATACGGGTAATGGTCGCTAAACCGAAGGATTCTGTTTAGTGAAGTTTGGGACGGGGTCGAACGCCGAGCGAACACAAAAATACGGAGGGTCAAAGTACAAAATGACATACATACGTCCAAACATATATATAAATAAATAAACAAACATCCCCGATTTTCGATTTTGTTACCCCTGTAAGTGTCTCGCTCGCTACGCTCGCTCGCCAATAATACATTTATAATTATACATTATACCTCAGCTTGATCTTTGAAACATAATGAAATGTTTTTGATTCTGAGTGATGTTATTGGTGAGCAGGTGAAGCAAGTGAGTCACTATTGATAGCTAACAATATTATGTGAATGCATATAAACTTAAACTTTTCGTGAGGGTGCCTAAATTTGTTCGTATAGTGTCTAAAAATACTAATTAATTAGGTCTAGAATGATGCACTGATGCCATTTAATCAATGGATTAATTGATGTTTGCTTCTTCTGCACTTAAAATACAGTAAAAATGTTACCGCACCATATTAAAGTATTGCTGCTAGAATAAGCTAACTGCTTAATAATTAAATTATGACTCCTCAGAATGGGGAGGTGTTTCCAGTTGACACCGAAAAGGTGTTTTGATGACACATAATTGGTGACGTGTTGAGTACAAGACTGCAGCAAGTGGTACTACTCAACAGTATAAAGGTAAAATGTGAAGGTTATGGAAGTCGTGGGTTGTCGTATCTTAGTGGTTAAAGCACTGATGGCTAAAACCAGTGGTCCTGGGTTCAATTCCCCGGCAACAACTAAGATTGCTTCACATTTTTCCTTTACTTTTTTCCAGACCCCGAAAGTTTCAATCTAATTATCATCTTTCATTGACTTTTTTAAAATTACTATTATATTTGCCTTTGAGAAATAAATGTAGCATTTTTGCTTGACCATTTGAATTATAGTATTGTAATAAAAAGTGGAAATTATATGAAATTTATCAACAAAATTTTCTTTGTTATAATTGAATCAGATGCATATCTAGTTCATTATTCCTCTTTTTTTGCCAAAGAAACAAAACCTCAAAGTCTTTAGTAATTACCGCATGCTAACTTTATGTGTAATATAATGTGTTATACAGTGCAATTATTATACACAAACAACAGAATAATGAAACATGCAGCAATAAAAATCAATTATGAGCCTTTACCTTTGCACTGTATTGTGGATATTAGTTTTTAATTTGGCATACTATGTATTAATTTGGCATACTATGTAATAGTTAGAGCATAATCGCATAGCTACTCGTAGATTTAAAGCACTCAACTCCTGGAGTTTATAGCCCTTAGGTTTGCGTGCACAAAATTTACCAGTAGCTACACACATGCTCTAACTATGTTAGATCCCATTTATGCAACTTTGTTTATCAGCATTTTCGCAGAGATGGCAGTGTCAAGCAACTTTTTCAGTGAGAATATTGTGGATATCGCTTAAAGCACATGACTCTAGTTTAAGTCATTTTGAAGGTGGTAATAATAACTCCAGGTCGCTGGTTTCCCAAAAGTGACTTAGCTTAGAAGAAATAAGAATGCTGTCTCTAAAGAACATTCCTAAGAATACTAAATGGGTTGTTATACTTGGATGGTAAGCCACAACTTACACCCTAGCAAAAGTGTCAGATAGAGATTATAGATCATCAAGATCTAGAGACATTAAATCATTGGCTTAGAATATTCACATTGGAAGTGAGAAAAGTAGTGGAGAACAATATGATCCCTAAATAAAACACAACAAAAACAGGAAAAACTCAAGAACAATTATAAATCATTGTAGCTGTAAGCAAACATCTGTATTATAGCTGTAACTAACTTCACTATCCTATTATTAACAACAAATTTGCTATTCTTTTAAACTAAAACTAAACAGTAGCTATACCCTTGGTCAAAATAGTCTCCACATTATATATACATAAAGGCAAAACAATAGTGCACACTTACCAAGTTAGAACACCTACTAACAAAATAGCAATTGGATTTCATGAATAGATAATGTACAGGATGTTATTAATACTATAATTTGTAATATTTCTAGTTACAGAAAAAAAAATTGAAATAGCCTGTGAAGAAGCCATAAAGGATCAAGCTTGTGTAGATATTTTTGTAGGTCGCTTAAATTTCGTTGGCTTACCTCGTTCCGGAAAAAGTTCCACTCTATGTCGACTACTTGGAGAATTTATTAACTTTATTGAAGCTAAAATGGACCATGAACTACCAAGTACTGGAGTAGCAGACAGAAAAAAACTCTTCATTGAGTTTTAAATTGTATTAATATTATTGCTACAGATATAACATCCGCTTTACAAGTCGAATCATTCCAGTCATCTGAGAATAAAGATCCAAGTACTAATAAATTATCATTGGAGAATGTAGAAATACATGCATCAAGTGACCTTGTTGTGAAAGAAATGCCATCATCAAATGAAGGTGAAATTTTGCAAGATATAACTGAAACAGTAGAAATGAAAGAAGACACCGCTTTTACAAGTATTGCTGAAGTTTATCCTACGTATGAAGAAGCCACAGCCATTGAAGATTCAGAAAAGGTACAATGCTTACTTGAAGATGTCATATATTTGATTACTACTGACCACGGAGGTCAGACTGAGTTTTTAGATCTAATGTCTCGATTCTTGATGGGGCTGTCATTAAATCCTATTTTCAGCAGGTTGACAGATCCCTTAGATAAGGTGTACAAAATATATGCCACCAATGAAGAAGGAGTATCTACCAACAAAGAAAATTCAATAATAACATTGGAAGACATTATATTTCAAACATTAGCTAGCATAGCTTGTATGGAAGCTACAATTGAGGAAAATGAATCAGCAGTACAAAGCTCTCATTTAAATCACAATAGTGATAATTGTTGTTCTTCTAAAGCTATGTTTGTGGGAACATTTAAGATAAAGTTTCAGAAAGACAATATGTGGAAAGAGACAAACAGCTCCGTAAAAAAATCGAGCAGACTGAATTTTTTCGCAAAGGTATAATCGAATATGCTAATGAAGATTATATAACTTTACCGGTGGATAACAGGAGTGGTACTAAAGAAGAAATCAATACCACAAAAACCAAGTTTGAAAACTGTATAAAGAAACACTTTGGTAAAGTTCACATTCCTTGCACATGGTTGATATTTAACATTGTGTTGCGGTCCAAAAACAAACGCACGATAGCAATGGATGAATGTAAAATAATTGCTGGAAATCTAGGAATTGGTGACACAGATTTGCATAAGGTTCTGTGGTTTCTACATAATCGGGTTGGTTCATTACTCTACTATCCCAAAGTGAAAGGATTGAAAACTTAATCATTTGTGACATTAAGGTGAGTAATATTGTCAGGGACGTCGTAACGGGTACGGCCGAGCACCCATAGCTACACCAATATTTTAACAAAAACATGGGCGTGCCAATTAATTTTTTTTACTTTTTACCTGATCTTGATCTTGTGGTGATCATTGTCACATACTTGGGCAGCTGAAATTGAGCTGTTGAAATTGAAATTGAAGAGTCAAAATCGAGCAGTCGAATGACTTCCACCAGGATTAAATAGCTAATATTGAGCCTTTTGGGAGATTTCTTAGGGAAGTCCGAACTACTCTGATCCTTCACTTACTATTCCAAAGTGATCTTCTGGTAAAACAAATGTGGTTCAGAGATCTTTGGATTGTTTGTTTGTAAAATGGTCATTTTTGCATGCACTACAAGTAGTTTTTCTCATTTAGTTATCTGCTACACATACTTGAAGAAAATAAAAGGCAGGCATTTGTAAGTTCTAGCATGTTATGAATAAATTCAGTTTATTAAATTTTTTTGTCAATTAGTCATGTTATGTCCAAGTATCTATATTAAATATACCATAAAATTACACTCTACATAACAGCTATAATTATAAATTTAGCTTAATATTAATTTGACATGGACAATGATTATTTATAAAAAATGAATTATTTGGTGTGAATTCAGTGGCATTAGAATACACAGAGCATGAACTAAAAATTGTTCCTTCATTTGATAAAAAGGAACCACTGTATTGTCTTTTCTATTAGTCTAACTCATTACTTGGACAAATCATAGTGTGTTACTAAGTGGGTGTGGTTATAGTGGCCGCACCAATACTATCTTGCTTTCCACTCCCTTGATTTTTCCGCAAGTACAAGCTCAAATTAATAATGTTCCGGTTTAGGGTCCTAAATTGAATAATGTTAGAAATGTAATAGTTATTCAGCTGAAATGAGTGCTAGCAAATCAAATGATTGACTCATTAGAATGCACTATTACAATTGCAATACTCGCTGCAATTGTCTTCCATAAATTAATAGAATTGTAAAGGTTTTATGGGGCGTGTGGGTTCCCCACACAACAGCCATTGATGCCTGCACTCTACTGTGCACTGTGTACTTTCTGGTGCATGTGGACTGAGTTTGACTCTCACACTTCATTCATTGTGTGTTTGTGTGTTTGTTTGATGTGTGTGGTTTTTCATGCATATGCCTGCAATTTTTGGTTTTGTTCAAGTGCTGTTCTGTCTAAGTTTGAATTATACCAACTTAAGCCTAACTTACTTAACTTTCCATAGCTACTCTTAGCTATCTACTTCACAACACTGTTGGGTGGTCCTTCTCTTCTATTACTTGAGCTCAGGGATTTACACCCCTGAACATGGGGCTCCATTGTGATTTTTCAAAATGAGCATTTATCAGTGGTTAGGGTTTGAAAAAGATTGGCACAACAATTCTGACAATTACTACAAATTACTTAGTTATTGTCCAATGAAATAGTTTATTTGAAATCGCAACGATAAATTAACATAATTATTTTATAGCTAATTACTATTATTACGATTCAAATGAAACACCATGTACAACAATAGGCAATTGAAACTTCCAGATGGTGAGTCAAAATAATTTGTTATAAGAGTATTATGTTTGTGCTGCAATTTTCACTCCTCCCACCCACTCCTAAAGTGATGTGTAGTAAAAGTGTATTGGAGATTTATTACACTGTTAAAAATGGGGTGCTTAATAACACCTCGTGAGGTGTTTTCCAGGAGGTGTTGTCTGGACACTCCACTTTGAGCCCTTATAACTTCTATACCAATTCATACTTTACCAAGTGAGCTTATAATAATGATAGCTAATATACATTAGTTTCTTCCTTTCAAATATCATTTAGTTGTGACTAACTATGGAGACAATATTATGCTAGAAAACTGGGGTGTCCAGGCAGCGCCTCCTATTTAACACCAAAACTAAGTTATCCAAACACCACATTTTTAACAGTGTAATGACATGGATGTGTAAGTAGATCCTGCATTTTCTAATGGACATACAGGACATTAATTGTGATCATATTATATTTTAGCTATCATGTTTAAATTACTGTGGACAATGGCTCACTAGCCATTTGTGCTAAAGCACATCACAAGTATATCTACTAATATCACTAACTAGCATATTTGTGTCATTCAATAGATAAAGAATTAGAGAAAGCTTGTCAAGAAGCCATACAAAAACAGATATGTGTGGACCTATGTGTAGGACGAATGAATTTTGTTGGTCTTCCAAGATCTGGTAAAAGTTCAACTTTACGTCGACTACTTGGAGATTTTATAAACATTGATCAATCTAACATGAAAATCAATGAACCAAGCACTGGAGTAGCTGAGAGAAGGCAGCTATTCATTCAGAGTATCAGTAAGTCATTTGGATTTGCACAGCAGGGACAATGGACCAAGAAGAACATTGTGGGTGAAACTTCAATTCTTAATGAGGTTATACAAGAAGCTGTAGAAAGTAAGTAGAAAATATACCAATTCATCATGGTAAAACATTATAATTATCATTGTATTATGCCTTTTACATTACAACCAATTTTATCATTTAGAACTTGAGCTTTATTTCAGAAATGGGTCGTGAAGTAAATTGAGTAGCTCTCACATTTGAAGTGTGACACTTAACCATACGTCTCCAGTAATCAGAATAATTAAACCCAGTTTCATTTCAGATAATATGAAATCTGCAATTTTATATACCAATAACAGTTTCTTTGTATGGACTTTGTAATGCATAAACTTGGATAAGAACTTGATGAGTACAAGAAATATTTCAAAATATATCTGTAGTATAAGTATTAGTTCTTTTCTGTTTGATTTGCTTACGTTATAATAGTATGTTATAATAGTAGTTGCCCAATCTTCAAATAGTGCTAAGGAAGTGTCTTTAAATACAACTGTAAAAGATATAAGAACACCGGCTGAATCATCAGCACCTTCTGACGATGAAGAAAAGTTAAAAGAATCACATTTCATCAATTTAGCTGAAATTTATCCTGCTTATATTGAAGCTGCAGTAGAACACAATGAAGAGAAGGTAAAGTATTTACTGAAAGACACTATATACTTGATAACAACTGATCATGGAGGCCAAACTGAATTTTTAGACCTCATGTCTCGATTTCTAATGGGGGCTTCTTTACATCTTATTTTCAGTCGACTCACTGATTCCTGGGACAGTGTTTTTAAAATGTATTGCACCAATGAAGATGGAGTTTCTACTGAGAAAGAAGACTCTATAGTTACTCTAGAAGAAGTTACATTTCAAACTCTGGCTAGTATAGCATGCATGAAGAATACGAGTGACAAATTGACCTCAAATCAAGGCTCTAATGCTGACTTGGAGAAAGTCAACATAGTTACTAAAGCTTTGTTTGTGGGAACATTTAGAGACAAAGTGTCCCAGTCGCAATTTAAAAAACGAGATCAGATTCTCAGAAAGAAAATTGAGCAGACGGAACTTTACCACCAAGGCATTGTCGAGTATGCTCAGAAGAATTCCTGACCTTAGCACTGGACAACAAGAAAGGAACTATAGAGGAAATCAACAAAGCAAGAGAAACTTTTGAGAATTGCATTAAGAAGAATCTAGGTAAAGTTCACATTCCTTGCTCCTGGTTGATGTTCAGCATTGTTCTGCGGTCAAAAGAAAAGTGCACAATGACACTTAAAGAATGCAGTGAGATTGCAGAAAGTTTAAATATTGATCTATCAGACGTAACAAATGTTTTTTGGTTTCTTCATTATCGTGTTGGCACACTCCTGTACTATCCAAATGTGAGAGGATTTGAAAACATAATCATTTGTGATGTCAAGGTTAGTAATACTTAATTTTTGTTACTTTGCTTTTTAAATTAGCAACTGGCTATGTATATTGAAGTGTTTATCAATTTTTAACTTATACAATGCAGTTATTTGTTCTTCTTGTTTTAAAAAACTGTCAAGTTTTGTTATACTATTTTTATGTAAGTAAAATAATAATACTTGTAGTACTAAAAAATTAATTAATGTGCAGTAATTTTTTTAAAATTAGATCTGTCGAAATGCCATTGTTTATTTCTATAAACTTTAGATAGTACGTAATTTTGATTGCAGCATCTAACAAATAGAATTTGAATAAGCTGTACATAAAGTTTTAAGTCTGTGGTGGATCTATTAAAATTGGAAGTTAAGATTGATGGATTAGTTATGATAAGCTTGAATTTTTTTTAGCTTTTCTATTGAACTATTATGTTGTTTCCAGGTTCTGTAGTGCTTTTAAACATTAATTTCATGCTGATGTCTTTGTGCAAATAAAGTTGTATGTCCTTTAATTGCTACGCCATCTCACTCTCCTTGTGCTGCTATACTTTTCTATGCTAATTCAATTGAACAGCAGTTCCATTTACTTTTTGAATGGGGAATGATAAGCTGTTCAATTATTCACATAATATTTAATTAAGTTCGTGGTAGATTACAAATGAGTTAATAAATAATGGGTTGGCAGGTATGTAATTAGGATGAAGAAGTCACACATTTTTTTGGAAATAACTAGGCACTTACTACTATAAAACCCATAATGCTCATAAAGTGTTCAAATAATTTTTTTGCAAAAGTAAAAAAGTAAAAAATATAGCTAACCATAATCATTTCCTTATTTTTAATAATGGGCATATATTATTTATCTTCTAATTGTAAAACAGACAAGGTGTGTATACTTTATTATAGTTTATTTGAATTAAACTGTTTGTTCAAAAAATTGTTGTTCAGGTGATTTTGGATGCTGCAACACAACTAGTAAAGAAGACATTTGTGTACAATAAAGCTGGATATCGAGCAGCAACAATGTTTAAGAACAAAGCTCAGTTCACAATAGCAGATCTACGGGAAGCTACTAAAGGAGATGTCAAGAATTCCATTTCTATGGAAATGCTAATCACACTTTTTGAGCATCATAATATCTTAGCTCCCCTTCCATTAAGAAAAAGAAAAGAAATTACTTACTTCATGCCTAGTATTCTTAGAAGTGCTACAAAACATGAGCTCCAAAAGGTTCCTATTTCTGCAGATATTGCTCCTCTCGTGTATCGATATGAGTGCGGCTACTTACCATTAGGAGTCTTCTCTTCATTTGTTGTATGCCTGGTTTCAAACACAAAACTAAATTGGAAGTTCAAAGAAAACAGTCCTTGTCGCAACAAGATTGAATTTCTAGTAGGAAAGGACTTGGACACAGTTACTATCATTAGCTATGCCACATATATTAAAGTGGTACTCTACAGAGAATCTCATCCGACAACACCCACTTCTGTAGTCTGTGCACACATTAGAAATACTATCACTTCTATGTTAACACAAGTCAATCATAATCTCAAGTACCACAATGCAAGATTTCAATATGGATTCGAATGTACAGGCCATTTATTGGATTCTGTATTGAAACTGTTGAACATAGCTCCAATCCATTTATGTGTACTAGAAGATGAAACCTTTCCTAAAATGGAGTGTCTGAAGGACAATGTTCCTAAAATAATTCCACTTATAGATTCAAGACAGACAATTTGGTTTTCTAAGGTAAGTCAATAATTTCATTCAAGTCGGTGTAAAAGATGCTGTTATTTATAAAACACTATAGGGACAATCTGACAATTTATTGACTACTGGAACATTTCATGAAGGTATTCATGGTAAAACAAAAAATCTAGTGGTTGAGTTTTGTTGAGAAATACTGCACTTTGATGTAATGTCCATAATGAATATTGAATTAACTAGACAAAACATATCTTAACAATACATTTTTATTTTTGCTAATTAGAGTGATAATATTCTTGAGGCCTATCCACTACACAAATCGTTACTTAACAAATAATTTTTGTTCACTTATACCTTTAAAAATTTATGTAACCATTTACATTTTTGCTCACTAAACCTGAATTTATCACTATATTCATATTATTTCAGAACTGACAGTTGAAGACTTGGGTAAGGTGTATGAAGAGCTCTATAAAGGCAGAGTGCAATGGAAGAACATAGGTCTCAAGCTGGGTCTGAATATCACTATGCTAGACAGTATAGAAATCAACCGCCATTATAAAATGGAACCTTGTTGCCTAGACATGTTGAAGGAGTGGCTGACAAATGGAACAAACAGAAGCTGGAGTGCACTAGCTGATGCTCTGGAAAGTCCAACGGTTAATCTTACAAACATTGGAGCTGCATTACGAAAAAAGTACTGCAATTAACCATTTAACATTTTCATTTTCAACCTTTGTTTTATTTGTTATGTAGAGGATGTCACGCCCATTCCATCGGACAGCACAAGGAGAAAGGGTGGTTGTCATGGAAGACGTTTGTGAAGACAATATGGAACATCACTAATATACAAAATGTATTGTTGTTCACTTTAATTTTATATCTTTTTATCTGTTATATTTGCTAGAGTTTTCATTGTCTAGTTTTAAACCGAATTATTTTCCTAGTAAATGTTTAAAGTTTTAGGAGAAGGTTCTGATGGAATGTCCTAATGTTTGTCATACGTGGGTATAATGCAATCAATGGTTAGTAAATGAAAAAGTTCAGATCAATCCATTTAATTGAAATCATTGTTTAAACATTGACACCTTAAACTGCTTTGCCAAGTGGCCAGTACAAGCTCACCACAACAGATCAGGAGAAGGAATCACTTGATACAACATCTCCAAGTGAACTTGTTATTAGAAGACAGGACAACTCACAAGGATTCTGGTACTATTGTACTAGCACAGGCTATGTACAGCTAAAGATATGGGGAATCATATTATGGTGGTGGTTGTTGCAGTAGACAGCACTGATATCTACATCCCCTACTACATTTATACAACTCCAAGTTTATATGATGTGCAACTAAAATAACAGGAAGAATGGCCATTCATATGCCAGTAACTTTCCTATAAGTTGCACAAGTCTTATATAACGGAGTTCTTAATAGCTTAAGATTTGAGTGAATGTGATACTGTACATAATGTGATACTGTATGAGCGTAATAAAGCTGTTATGACTGGCAGAGCCTGCCTTGTTTTGCTGAATTATGTAAAATGATAAAGAGAAATTGCAATATCCATTGAGTAACGGTCTTTATGTGTCCGTTGCATAATGTGAGATACAACAATGACTGAAGCTAGAAATACATTTTAGGCATCAGAAAATAGTAACAAGAGAAGCAGGAGAATGCAAGAGTCATTAAAAAGAAAAAGCAGGTGAGAAATAGCTAACTAATGTAACTATTTCAATGAAGAAGTGAAAGAAAGACAGTAGATACTGGGGAGCAGGAGAGATATACAGAGAAGGGAATCCATGAGTTGACAAAGAAATGGCTGAAGAAATACTGAATATAGCTAGCTCACTAGTACTTTTAGATTGTTATCTGGAGGAAAACACAGTAGGAACTCCAAACTTAAATTCATGAAAACACTCAAGTATGAGCACACACAATCATTTAGACCTGTATACTTCCATGAGAGCAAGTGACCCTTCAGCTGATGCAGTTGTGTAATGGCTGACTGTATTTTGTCACTGTGAAAGACATCCTGTTTGCCACAATTACCAGAAGTAGGGCTATGCTGTAACCTTAATATTCAGAGAAATTAAACATATCCATAACGAATGGAAAGTATCATAAAAAATTAGTTACACTCAATAAATGTATAACCCAATTATTTAAAGATTTATCTATTAGTGTCAATCTGTCAGTCTGTACTTTAGCTTTAGTGCTGGAAGGTGAGGCTGGGAAGTGGCTCTATAATGATGTGAACTTCTTTTTTCACCTACACATTCTGTTAGTATAAAGCTGCTCCTGTTCTATGGAATTTATTAAGAATTATATTTACTCTGTTGTTGCCAAAAAATGAATGAAAAGCTAGTAACAAATTTCTTAACTTCTTGAAAACATTTCAGTACCTCATTAAATTTTTGTTAGACGGAGCACCAACATTTATTTTTTAATGAATTATTGAAAAGAGTTGGCATTGAATAGCAGCAGTGGAACAAAAACAAATTTTGGGAGCACAAAACAGTCTACCAATCTTAACCATCAAACAATTATGGATAGCAAGAACATTGATTGTCACCAGAAATCGGACACATAGCTTTAATTGATATGAAGTATGGTAGCTAATAAACAACAATAAGAGATTAAGTTATTTAATTCTACTATTATCTGATTCAGATTACAAGTATATGTACACCAGCTATATAGTAATTTTTATGACAACAACAATTAATGTATAAGTATAAGAAAACACTAAAAATTTGAGTTACTCAAAAAATAAATTATCCCAGTAACTAAAATTTAAAATTGCCTAGATAGAAACCAGTTTTTTACATTGTAAATGCATTTCCAAACAGTGCCTATAATTATTATGACTCCAACAGCCTGCTGTAGTTGCAGCTGAGATATAGCTCATCATGCAAAATGGGACTACATGAGGGAATGTGACTTTCGATCGAAGCATTCAATGTTTTTTTAGTTTCATGAATCAGTAAGTGAAATTGATAAGACCAACAGATTCTAATTTAATATGTGAATAATAGAACAACAAATCAATTCTAGTTGTACATGATAAGTTGTTTGTGCAGTAAAATATGGACTGCAATTGTGTCTTAGACATAATGCTGGAATCATAGTTCTTATATAAAAGTTCAATAGTTCTCTCATCTTTGAGCCCGAGTGTTTAGCCTCTTTAAGATAATGTTGATGAGTCTTAATTAATTAATTAAAGTTGCACATCTTTGTGAACCTTGTCCCCACTTCATTTTATTAAGATGGCCGGTTGCACATGCTGTTCTGTGTTGTAAAAGACCTTAATTGCTCTTGCCAGAGATAACTGCATGACAAGATTCATTGGATTTCCTTTGCAAACTAGGGTTGTTGTTGTTTTTCCAGCTGGCCATCTATAGCATTGTGACATTCAATCTGATATTTTTAAACATGGTCATGTTGTTTAATTATTAGAGAGATCACGAGAGAGGAGAGAAATAGCTCTGTAAATTATATAATCAGTCTGAAATGGCATAGAGTCAGATTTAGATCTGTAGCTTTCAAGTATGCAGTTGTGAACAAGGAATGTGCAGCTGCATTATTACATAACAATTACTATTAGTCACTTCATTATTGTTCAAGCACTTCGGAATAGCAAACCTGTACTCATACCCCAGCTTTTTTACATCCCATATTCTCAAAGTTTAGCTGTACCACCACCACCACACAAGACTGTTTGTGTGATTAGTATCATGCATGCAGAATCTACAGTGATAGCAGGTAATCAAGCAATATTGTCATTACAAACATTATGTTTTCATTTTGCAAAACTACATTATGCACTTCTAATTTGATTCTCAATAAGTTTATTGTATAACAATAAGTTTAAATAAAGTGACTCAAACAAAAATTAAGTCATAAATTAACAAGATTAAACAATTTCATAATAATTGTACACAATTCTGAGTTGTGCAAGTCATTTGAAAAGCTTTAAATCATTTATAATGTGAATATCAATGTTACTCTACATGTATTTATAATCTATAGCAACAGCTCCATTCAGTGTTCTCAAAATTGAATTTCAGTACTGGATCTGTACATATAAATTCAACCATCAGTTCACATCTTCATTGAAATAAAGTATTTTAACATACAATTAATAGTTTCTGTATTGAAGATTTAGTTACAAATGCAATTTTACAATATTCTCAATGTTGAAAAAATAAACATAGATAATACTTTTTATCTTGTTATTTATTATAATAACATACTAGAACAAAAACAGTGTAAAAAACAAAACATAATAATACACAATGAAATTACATCACAACAGATTCTCCATTTAGAGTGTCAACTACTGAAAGATATCTGCACAACTCAAATGAAAGTGGAACAATCACACGACATCCATCGATCACTTTCAAAGAAGTTGTGATATCATGCTGTGATTGATTTACCAAAATACTAAAGTTTTTTGATGAATTTTTAATCAATTAAGACTAGCAAGAAATGTTTTCATATGATGCATCCACTCTGACAGGTACAGAAGAACTAGATTCTGATACTGAACCTGTGAATTCATATTTTGGAAGACAAGACAATAATTCTGAACTTTATTCACTGGGAGGAGATAATGACAAATTGTGGGAGCCACGTATATTTGTGTCATCAATTGAACATAATACTTCAGTCTTTATTTCTCAGTCTTCTTTTACAGTTGTATAAAACACTCCTATTTGAAATTTAAATACCTGCTCTGACCTGAGCTCCTTTTGAAATCCAAGTTCTACGTACGTGAAGTCCAAAATTTGTGGTGCATTCCCTTATTCCATCCCATGACTAGTTTTAGAGTACCGCGCACTTTGGCCTCAAAAAAAGTATTACTTATCAATAAAAACATTATTATATTTTTAGGCCTTTGCCTATCATCAATGAGTCGTAGCAAGGTTATAGCCTATCATAGTTCAATAGTTTGGCTAATGAAGACTATGTAGGGTATGGGATATATTTAGTATTATTTGTTATATATTACCTCCTTTTACTGAAGCGCTACAATATCTCTTGTCATATCAGCTTCCACTCCTCCGTTCATTCATGAGCAGAGATCCCTGAATATGTTACCACAGTAATGTTTAATGTTAAATTGATTATTAGAAATGTAACCAATGAAAGTTCCTCAAACACCTTTCAATAGTCATCAACACACTACCAATACTGATAATTCACAAACTGAATTGCAATAGCGTAGCGTCCCGTTATCGGAATGGATAGCGTTTCAGACATGCGCTCTAGCGACTCTACCAAAACTTTATGCTTGGCCTTGTTGTCTTTAAAAACGAACAAATTTGAAACAATGGTTTATTCAACTATACCGAGTATGTGGCAGCAAAATTTTTAGCTTAGATTTTGTAGTAATAGCTACTGCTTTATACATGAATAACGATATACATACAACCAATACATTGATTCAGTCATTAATTAAATACATTATGTACGATGTTTTGTTATAATATATTGAGTATATTTGAGCTTTCAATTCATGCGATCTCTCCTCATAATATTTTTTTATTTTTTTTACGTACAATTTATGCCTTTATTTCTTAGTTACTCAGAATAAGCGATATAATTTCTATGGAAATTATTCTTCAATGCTTAGTACTTTGAGAAATTATAAAAATAATCTGGATCTACTTCTTAGCTTGAGAATATGTTAGAAGTGTTTTAAGAGTTAGATAACCATTTTAAGAGGATAGTAATAAGTGTCAATGATAAATGTCCACAGTACTTAAGCATGCAGAATAGTGTCACAAAGACATCCTTCTAATCCTCTAGCTCTTTGTTATTGAGTGGCAAAATCATTTATTCCTATTCTGAAAGCATGTTTGACGAGAAGTAAGTTTCACCCTGTTGTCCAATTAAACATTACCAATTAATGTGTTTATTGGTTATTAGTAAACGTCGCTTTTATTATTATTTTTTTATTTTTTATTTTTTTATTTTTTTTTTGGCAACACTCTGGACTTTGACTTCACACTTATGAGACAATGAATAAATACACAAATGAAAATATTCACAACCAAAGATGTGGTTGAACACAATCAACCTCGCTGGTGCATCAGCTCCTTAGGCCCCCTCCATACTAACGTTGTAGCACCAGGTCACTTCACCTTCACTGGTGGTAACACACAAAGATGGCTAGTCCCTGCATGAAAAGAATGTAGCAAAAACAATTCATAAATAAAATTCTAGTAAACAACAATGGCAAGACATACTGTGCCGGAAGGAAGTTCAGCACATTCATGCTAAGTCCTGTAACCATACTTGCATAGATTCAAAAAAAAATTCAGAGACAAGCCACACTCAAAATAAATACATCATGAATATCATTAAAATTGCCATGAACTTAATAAGCTTTGCTTTTTACATACACTTCAGCTTCTTTCTGTGGCCAAGTCTTAGAGTGCAATCAATAGGTAAATAGTGCGGAACAGTCTGGAGTAGTAAAAATTCAGGACCGGTGTAGGAGCGATATGGGGATCCCAGCGATACGCGCACCCCCATCCCTAAATCGCTAGGGAATCGGGGACTCCCGGAGCCCCCGATTCGCTAGCGATTTAGAGCACACCCTCAGCGATTTGGGGAGTGCTGCTCAATCCGCTATACCAGCTCCCAATTTTCCAGTTGTTCTTACATGGATTCACCTGATCCAGTTCTTTCTTACATGGCTTCACCTGATCTTGCTAAGGCTTCCCTGGATCCACCTTCTGCTAAGGCTTTCTCTAAACCTGCTAATAGCAAATACTCAGATTCTGCAATTACAAATTACTTAAAATCTGTATGTATATCCTGATGGTGTAGACAAAATTTACAAGTCAGGATTACGAAAAAGATCTAAATTTTTTGTTTTAGGAGGTGGTCATTTGCATTATGTAGGAGGGAAGGACAAAAGAACACCAAGGCTGGTTGTACAAAGTGAGCAAGAGCAGCATAGAATGGTCAAGGTCACTCATGATGCCGCTCACCTAGGGAGGGACAAAGTATTATCACAACTAAATAAAAAATACTACTGGCCAGCTATGTATAGCCAAGTGTGTGAATATGTAAGTATATTTAAGTTTTTATCTGGTTCCCTATTATATTGGAATCAATATCAACATTCATACTATACTCATGAATTAGCAGCATAAAATAATGACAAGCAATCGAAGTTGCATGACTGCTTATTTTATACTTGTATAGGACCAACTATACATATGGCTGACACTCTGCCAGTTAATTATTTAGTGTGAGTTAGATATGAATTTCTTTTGGAAAATAGCTAAGTGAAGATTTTTTTAAGTTTGATTAATGTCTGAAAGTGTGAGGAATAATGAATAAAGAATGGATATTTTACTAAATTATATTGTGAGTGTACTTCAGATCAAGACCTGTGATATATTATGCCAACGACATAATCACAAATTGAAGAAGACAACAACTAGTTTGCATCCAATTCCTGTAAAAAGTGAAGTTTGGAAGCAACATGGTATGGATTTCATTGGCCCACTTCATCCAACTCCAAGAGGAAATAGATATATCATGTCATTGATTATTATTCGAAATGGGCTGAGGCACACCCCCTTCATGATTAATCTGCAGCTTCTGTCGCTGATTTTCTTTACACGGTTAGAGTGGAATAACTGATGATTTGTGGCACTTTATTTATAACTATTCATTTAGATTACAGTGAGATATAATATTATTATTCATAGCTATTCTGCCGATTTGGGTGTCCCTCTACTATCATTAGTGATCAAGGGAGAGAATTTGTTAACAAAACCACAGAAGAATTGTTTAAGAAGACCCACACTAGTCATCGTATCACTACAGCTTATCACCCTCAGGTTAGATTTGTGTAGTAAATTATAAAAGTCCAATGCTACCCAATTAATTGCTAGTATACAGGAAACATTTGTACTTTCTTACAACGTTATTTGTGAAAAAAGAACCTTTATTTTTAGAGCAAGGGGACCCAGTTTGTTCTGAACCAATTCATAATTCCTGGCTCACTTTCACACTACTCAGTATGAACCTGCTATGTAATTAATAGTATGGCACTAAGAGTGCACTACTGTAGCTCAATTATTCAGTGAATTTTGTGCTGGTTGACTTGGTGTAGAGCTCTGAGGTGCCTTTAATTTAAGCAAAGCAAAACAGTTGGAACCTCATGAAGATCTTGAAGTTGATTACGTAATATAGCAAGACAAATAAATGGTCTATCATCAATTATTTAGTTTGACATAAAGTGTTAAATACGCCTACTAAGAAATATAAATGTTTATTATAACAATCTCATAACATTTCTCTGTTTTAATAGGTATTAATGTAGTTCATTGAACTTCAAATTATTCTATAAAAGTTTAATAATTCAATTTATTAATAATTAAATTTCAAAATCTTTAATTGGGAATTTTAAATTTTTATAGGACGCTTTAATAACTACTTATGTTCAAATATTTTTTTGTCAGAACTACTTCATATGGTTTAAATTGTTCATTGAAACAGGTTGATAATAATAGGCTTATAAAGTAAACTGAATTTTTATTATGTAGTTGTCTCATCTCTGTGAATACAATGAATATCCTCTAAAGCAAAGATGTGGATGTTATTATAATCAAGCAGCACTCATAGAGGTAGATGAGTTTGTTATTGTGAATTCAGAAGTACATGAAAAATTTGATGAATACAAGAAGAATACAATTGGAAGAGGGTATAGCTATCTTAAAGTAAATGAACTCATTGAATTTTATCTCCTTCAAAATGACCCCTGAGCGGTAATGTTAAAACCTTATATGACAAAGCCTATCTCAAATTGAGTGGTAGTGATATTGATGAACTTTGTGATTAGCTGCTTAATCTTAGATAATCCTATGAGCAAGAAGGAGTAAAAGTTTTTAGTACAGGTAATTATTGCTTGCTCGATTTTAAATTTGCTGTAGAAACCCACATCTTTTATTCCATTTGGAACAAGCTTCAAAGAAAAGGAAAACAATGGATATTGTTACTATAGAAGATGGAGGATGGCTTTCAGATATTCATATATCAGCTGCATGTAAAATTTTACAATTGCAATTCCCTGATGTAGCAGGGTTTCAGGATCCAATCAAATGGCAAAAAATAAATCTTTTAAGCGTATTAATGGCCCATATGTCCAAATTATTCACATCAATGGCAATCACTGGGTTACAATTGCTGGGATTCATGGTTCTCTGGTAAAATTTTACGACAGTAAGTATCGGAGCCTTTCAGAAGATGCTATTGAACAGATCGCTCTCATCACACAGCCAAGCCATAATTTTATAAATGTTGATTTGGAAACTACCCAGTTCCAGACTGGATATTCTGACTGTGGTTTGTACGCTATTGCATTTGCCACTGAAGTGTGTTATGGAAACAATCCAGCCAGTTATCGGTTAGTTATGAGAGCTAGCAAATTACTAACAAATGTGTTTATGATTTGTACTTTTAATAAATGTTCTTTGCAGATACGATCAAGGCAGCATGAGGAAGCATTTTATCTCTTGTTTGAATAATGAAAGAATGGAACAATTTCCTTCCAAAGTAACAAAAGCCCTACCATTAGTGAAAAAGTTTAAGATAAAGCTTTTTTGTACATGCAAAATGCCAGAAGTAGGGAGTCAAGAAAGCATGGCTTACTGTCCAAGTTGCCATCAATGGTTCCATAAGACTTGTGAACAAATTCCTGACAAAATTTTTAAAGATAAGAAGGAAAAATTTACTTGTTCAAAATTTACACAGCAAATAGTTTAACTGTAGTTCACTTTTTAGCATGATAATGATTAATTTTGTGTAATAGAACTAATTGCTGCAACAATCATCACTATTTGTCATTAAAATGAATTATTGAGATCAACTTACTACTATTTTTATGCTATTTTTTATATAGCTAAACTAAAGAGATATAGATAGAAATTTACAATAAATCAGCCCCATAGATTATAGTTAGCTATAATCAGTAATATCGCAATTACTGAAGATTTGTAACCATTACAATTATGACAATTTACATTTCGATCACTCGTAATTGATTACTATTATAATTACTAATTGAAAGTCACTGTAATCATCAATTACTTTCAATTACTTATACCAATATTGCATCTGGTGCAAATGTTAATACAATAATTAATTTCAAGGACAGTAATAAGATATAGAGTTAAGACTGTAGATAAATGATACAATACTAAATTAATTATTTGCTTGCTTTTCTTAAAAGTAATCTTGTAAGTTTCTTGGGTGCTTAGCTATACGCTATTAATACACTATTAAAGGAGAAAAATAATTCAGTCTTCAGAACTGAATGAGTTGATGTACTGAGCTGATGTACTACTTACTAGTGAGTAACACTGTAAATCATACTTACTAGTGAGTAACAAAGTTGGAGGATTGACTAGAGGTGCAACATTTGTACTTAACCTCTTGCTTGTCATCAACTTAACAACTCAAGTATTTTATTTTTTATTTTTATCACTTTCTATAGTATATATATATTTTGTAGTTGCTATTCAATTACAATCAATAAAATTGTAATACTGATTTATACATTGCCTCCTCAACCACCAATTAGCTACCTTTACAACTCTACAATTACTTGAATCTGTTTACCTTTACAGCTCTACAATTACTTGAATCTGTAATTAATTGCAATTAATTACAATTACCAATTACAACATATAAGGGGCCCAAACCGCTAGGGGGCCCCTAAACATATAAGGGGTCCCCAAACCGCTAGGGGCCCCCCAAACATATAAGGGGTCCCCAAACCGCTAGGGGGCCCCCATATCTCAAGTGATTTGGAGTGTAGGGTCCCTATTTCACTAGTTAATTGCGAACTCCCGTCCCCTAATCGCTAGTGATTTAGGGGGGGGGGGGGGGCTTATATCGCGGGGGGTTCCCATATCGCTCCTACACTGGTAGTTTGGAACTAAGTGCGCCTGCGTGAGATGATGATTTTGTTATTCCTTATCCAGGAGGGGTTGAATGGGAGAAAGCAGATAAATTACACCGCGCTGTTGACGACGGTCCATGGGAAGTACTCGTGAGTTACACTTTCTCTTTTCTGTTCTCTTTCCTATATGTTTGTATCTAGCTAGTGATCACTCACCTAGCCGTTCACAGTAGCTACAGTACTTCAGCAGTCATGAGTCATAGCCAGACCGAATTATTAGCTTTACAGTATTATGTAACTACACCTGTACCTGTATCTGCAACTCTTAGTAGGTCAAGATTTGTGATACAGGCTCAGCATATGAATAAAGTTCAGTAAAAAAAAAATAATTTTTTTATACTAACATTGCAGTGGATGGTTTCACATTAGAAGACCTTACTGACAGAGCAATAGTTACACTGCTATTTTGAGAATTCACAGTAAGATGCCTACTACTTAAACCAAGTCCTTATCTTCATAGTCCGAAACTGTCATAATCTTTTGCTGAATTAAACTTAACATGGACTAGTGCAAATACTGTATAATTGAATCTATAATTAGTATTATTTCAAAAAAATTATCTAGCTATTAGCTATTTGTTTTACGCTTACACTATCGATGACCTTAGCAATTCATCATTTTATTTTCACCATGGGATTATTACATCAGTTTCACAGACACTATAACTTGTTCAGTTCAAGTGGTATGGATGGCCAATAAACAACCTCTACTCTATTCTTCTAATATCTCCTTCACTACATGAATGCCTTGTCTGTGTATACAGAGTTTTTGAAGAATGCAGCCTATCCTTCAACGGGTCTAAATCTATGTTTAGTGCTGGTAACTCATAGTAATGAAGATGATGGTCTGGATGAAAGTAGCACACCACAAAGTACGTACAGTGCTTAAATTTAATATGTGAATGTTTATTTTCTGACAGTCATTTAGAAGAGATGTGGTGATGATTTTTTCAGAAAACAGTTACCTTAAGATTTATCGTTGCTATGCCTCTATTGGTGATTTTTTTGAGTTTATTTGATGAATTTATGCAACTCAGTGTGTGTCATCAAGTAAAGAATAATGATTTGTGAGCTATATACTAATCCCATGACAGGACAAATCAATTTGGCTAAAATTAATTGAGTCAAGCATTACATATTGATGAAGTTCATAATACTTGCACACGTATAAAATTAATACCTTTAAACTATCTCAAGTAATGACTGAATCATAAATACCCATCCTTATTTATTATAATGAATAACATCCATATGTTCTATTATTTAGTTCATATTGTGCAGTAGGACAAAGCAAACAGATTCTGCAACTCTGTGTGGATAAAAGAACCTCTAGGTGACATTATTCTATTAGTGTTAAGATCATACAATACATAAATAATTATGTAGAAGTTATTATATTTCCATTAGTATAGTTCCTTTACAAGGACTTAAATTGATATTATAACCAATTATTTGTCCAAGGCTTGTTATTTCAATCAACTTATTAATCCAAATATTTATCAAATTTGTAGTATAAGTTTATTGTGCTGGCAATTGACAAAGCAATTACATTTTTGTTACCAGACTGTAAGGTATGATATTAATTCATGTTTGATTTTAATTAATTATTAAGGCTCTATTAATTGTTTATGTATATTAATAATTTACAATTCACCTCAGCTATAATTATGAGCCACTCTTTCCTTAAATTTTGTTAATATGCTCATCTTAAAGGAATAATAAAACTAAATTTATGTTTATGATATCTTTATTAGAATCAATATGGACATATATGCAAATGCACTATGCTAAAACATAGGGTAAAATTTTTCATTTTAGTTCAACAAAATTATAATAAATTTCGCTTAATAAGTATATACAGGTAGTAATTTCACTTACAAATAATTAAGCTGAATATGATTCAGCAGTATAATTAATAATATTTATTGACCCGGGGTATTCCTAAAATGTCTTGGTAGTTGTAATAACAACTGGTAATACGTTAAAGTGTACTTAAATGTCATCCAATCAATTGAAGATATTCAATGTGTTGTAAATCCCCTTGTACTCACTGCCAGCACATGCAATTGTAACAATAGCTAGTGGCAATGTGATTAATTTGTAACCATATTAGCTGATACTCTCAGTAGTCTGCCATAGTATTTCTACTCTCACTACTTTACTATAAATTGTAATCAAAGCATCACATGCCTCATAGCAACTCAATTTACCTAAACAAGCAACTTTTAGATTGCATTAGAAAAATCATTTTTTAATAGTTAATTAATATCACTGTATACAATACTTTTTGAATAGTAACTACGCAAGAAATAGTTACACTGGCCTCTACGAATAATTTATATGGCCTGTTTTAAAGAATCAGCAGCATTTTCCTCCATCTCACTCATGCACTGTTTTGTGAGTTAGTGACACATAACTTGGTATTGGATTAGCTTTCAAACTATCATTTTGTGTAATATAATCTGGTGACATTTGCAATTTTTTAACAAAAATCATCTCACGCGAATTTTAACTTTATAATAAACGGCAACTTCGGAGATTATCAAGACATGCAGCCGTTTCCTACATTCAAGTATTAAATGATTCTTGTAGACTCACAATGTATAGTTAGTAGTACTTAATACTCATCACGTATAGGAACCCCATCATTATTTAAGTAATTCCCCTTAATGACGATTTGTTTATAAGCAACTCTTTCAACTGCATTGTGTTGTATATACTTAGTCATTGTATTGAAGTTAAGTATGTACTTCAGACAACACTAGCTGTATTTATTAACTATAGAAGAAATCTTTGATGGCTGACCATGTTATTTAGGTCATGCATGATAGATATAATATTAACTACACTCTCTAATGTGTGAACAGTATAACTTCAAACATGCTGCTTGCCAAGTTTAGTTCGTAAGTGTATAACAATGCCAATATCGTATTTTCATTTAATGAACAGTTATTTGATCTTTTTATTTATATTTTATACAAAGGATAAATTATCTTTAGCTAAGAAGATGTAACAGATTTATTGGACAGTTAATTCTAGTTTTTCTAGTACTATTTTCACTCCTGAAAGTGAACTCAAAATGTCTCACTTTTTACATAATAAATGACATTAAGCTATTTCAGCTCTTGAGTTACTTTAAAGCTATGTATTTTGCAATCATTATTAAGGCCAAATTATGTGAGCCCACAGAATGCAATAGTGTATTGAGCTACAATTTGTCTTACATTATTTAGTTGGAAATGTCAACAAATGAATTCAATGAATAATAAGTTTTGGTATTTCCTTTGCATGAGGCAATAGATTAAAACTGCTATGAGTAGGACTAATCCAACAATCATGACAGGAACAATCGACTTGGCTAAAATTAATTGAGTCAAGCATTACATATTGATGAAGTTCATAATACTTGCATACTTATAAAATTAATACCTTTAAACTATCTCAAGTAATGACTGAATCATAAATCCCATCCGTATTCATTATAATGAATAACATTATATGTGTTATTGTTCAGTTCCTATTGTGCAGTAGGACAAAGCAAACAGATTCTGCAACTCTGTGTGGATAAAAGAATGTGCGTCCACTTGGTGACATGTTTCTATTAGTTATAAGGTTATGCTATTAATATCACTGGTTGCTTAATCTCAATCTAGTCCAATGTTTAAGATGACATAGCAGTTGCTATTAATATCACTGGTTGCTTTATCTCAAACTAGTTAAATGTTTAAGATGACATAGCAGTTGCTATTAATATCACTGGTTGCTTTATCTCAATCTAGTCCAATGTTTAAGATGACATAGCAGTTGCTATTAATATCACTGGTTGCTTTATCTCAATCTAGTCCAATGTTTAAGATGACATAGCAGTTGCTATTAATATCACTGATTGCTTTATCTCAATCTAGTCCAATGTTTAAGATGACATAGCAGTTGCTATTAATATCACTGGATGCTTTATCTCAATCTAGTCCAATGTTTAAGATGACATAGCAGTTGCTATTAATATCACTGGTTGCTTTATCTCAATCTAGTCCAATGTTTAAGATGACATAGCAGTTGCTATTAATATCACTGGATGCTTTATCTCAATCTAGTCCAATGTTTAAAATGACATAGCAGTTGCTATTAATATCACTGGTTGCTTTATCTCAATCTAGTCCAATGTTTAAGATGACATAGCAGTTGCTATTAATATAACTGGTTGCTTTATCTCAATCTAGTCCAATGTTTAAGATGACATAGCAGTTGCTATTAATATCACTGGATGCTTTATCTCAATCTAGTCCAATGTTTAAGATGACATAGCAGTTGCTATTAATATCACTGGTTGCTTTATCTCAATCTAGTCCAATGTTTAAGATGACATAGCAGTTGTGGATGCTTTATCTCAATCTAGTCCAATGTTTAAATGACATAGCAGTTGCTATTAATATCACTGGTTGTTTTATCTCAATCTAGTCCAATGTTTAAGATGACATAGCAGTTGCTATTAATATCACTGGTTGCTTTATCTCAATCTAGTCCAATGTTTAAGATGACATAGCAGTTGCTATTAATATCACTGGTTGCTTTATCTCAATCTAGTCCAATGTTTAAGATGACATAGCAGTTGCTATTAATATCACTGGTTGCTTTATCTCAATCTAGTCCAATGTTTAAGATGACATAGCAGTTGCTATTAATATCACTGGTTGCTTTATCTCAATCTAGACCAATGTTTAAGATGACATAGCAGTTGCTATTAATATCACTGGTTGCTTTATCTCAATCTAGTCCAATGTTTAAGATGACATAGCAGTTGCAGTTGCTTTATCTCAATCTAGTCCAATGTTTATGACATAGCAGTTGCTTTATCTCAATCTAGTCCAATGTTTAAGATGACATAGCAGTTGCTATTAATATCACTGGTTGTTTTATCTCAATCTAGTCCAATGTTTAAGATGACATAGCAGTTGCTATTAATATCACATAGCAGTTGCTTAATCTCAATCTAGTCCAATGTTTAAGATGACATAGCAGCTTTATCTCAATTGCTATTAATTAATAACTGGTTGCTTTATCTCAATCTAGTCCAATGTTTAAGATGACATAGCAGTTGCTATTAATATCACTGGTTGCTTAATCTCAATCTAGTCCAATGTTTAAGATGACATAGCAGTTGCTATTAATATCACTGGTTGTTTTATCTCATATCACTAGCTTTATCTCCAATGTTTAAGATGACATAGCAGTTGCTATTAATATCACTGTTGCTTTATCTCAATCTAGTCCAATGTTTAAGATGACATAGCAGTTGCTATTAATATCACTGGTTGCTTTATCTCAATCTAGTCCAATGTTTAAGATGACATAGCAGTTGCTATTAATATCACTGGTTGCTTTATCTCAATCTAGTCCAATGTTTAAGATGCCAGTTGCTATTAATATCACTGGTTGCTTTATCTCAATCTAGTCCAATGTTTAAGATGACATAGCAGTTGCTATTAATATCACTGGTTGCTTTATCTCAATCTAGTCCAATGTTTAAGATGACATAGCAGTTGCTATTAATATAACTGGTTGCTTTATCTCAATCTAGTCCAATGTTTAAGATGACATAGCAGTTGCTATTAATATCACTGGATGCTTTATCTCAATCTAGTCCAATGTTTAAGATGACATAGCAGTTGCTATTAATATCACTGATTGCTTTATCTCAATCTAGTCCAATGTTTAAGATGACATAGCAGTTAGGGGGACCATCTTTTAGTATCTATGGGATTGTTTTTTTTCCAAATAAGAAGCTGTTATGGAACAAATCTTCAAAGTAACTGGCTGAAAGATATTGTTACACAAAATAGAGCTAACTGTTTAGCGCACTTACTTTAGGTCTAGGAGATGATAGTTTACACAAACATGTAAAAAATTTCAAATCTATAGTATCTCAGCATCAATGACTTGAACTAACTTTATTTCATAGCTCTTACTCTGCCAAAAAACACTGTCTTTGTTTGTTGCTTGTTTGATTTTACTTATTAATTTAAGAATTGATTGCAAAAATGAAAATATTTATAAGTAATAAGAATATGTGAGTCGCTAAATATTTTATATTATTTCTGCCAAAATATTTCATGTAGCTGAGAATCTATGTATGCTAGTCATGTGACCCTGTGTATTTAGGACATTATGTTATGCACACGACATGTTTGTACATCAAGTTAATAATGTATTTTATCACCAGATATCAGGCAAAGTGAAATAGCTAGAATTAATTTAGCTAGACAGTATTCAGCAGCAAGAATAAAAAATTAACGATATTCATAGTTAATGATAGTCCACAAGAATGTTGGCTGTAGATATTCTATCTAACAAAACAAGATTCACGAGTTGTTTATGACTTAAGAAAATATTCCTTCTTAAAACTTTGATCTCATCCGTCAAACTTCCGTAGTCTAACTACATACAATTATAACACAAAGTATAGCTATAACAATATTGCAAGATTTGATCTTAAAATAAGGTATCATAACTGCTGGTATTATTGTAATTAGATTTAATTGAAAAAATCTGGTATCAATACCTGTAACTACTCAGTGTTACTTCTTGAAAAGGTTCTTTCATAGCATTCATAGCTCACTCGCTAGCCAATAACTAACACATTAGTACCAATAATCACTTATAATTAGTCACAAGTATTAGGTGCTAGATATTATAAGAGGTACACTTTCTTATTCTAACTCAGAGGTATTGTTTCAATTATGTGTTAATAAATATTTTTAGTAGTGCGCAAGAAATCCTTACATTAATTTTTGACCGGTTGCTACGACTGATTGATATGGCATTAAATAAAATCAGAAGCATTTTTCTCCACGTCACTCACTCACACTTACACATAGTTTTGTGATTTAGTTTCACATAATTAGGAAATGAGCTGCATAGCTTTCTGACAATGTTGTATATCAGTAACTACTGACTTGTGCAACTTTGAACAAAAATAATTGTCACATTCTTTATTTTACTTATAATAAATCTCAAAATTTGAGATTATTAAGACATATATAACTGCTTCATAGTAACACTAAGTGATATTTTGTACATTCATCATCATTTGTAGACACACCTCATTTAGGTCATTTCCTTCAATCCTTGTGTTGAATTAAACATGTGATTTATGTAGGAACTAGCTTTAGCTATAGTGCAAACATTTGACAACTGCAATTTCTTTAATTTTGTCATGCACATACTAAGCACACTCCATGAATGTGTAGACCGGAAATTTTCCTAAAAAATGGAACTCTAAAGCTTTACGTATTATCACATAAATGCATTGATGCCATGGAAGAGCAAGTATACCAAAATAAATTCAATCAATTTAAATAAAGCTTGTGCTGCTCAAAGCAAATTATTCTTTAATATAAGGAGCTGGGAAAACCCAAGGGAAATTCTTTAAGTTGATAGATAGTCAAGGTAATATTTCTTTGCTCTAGGGCTCGATAAAATAAAAAATATAAAAATTTTAAATTTAATCAATCTGCGAATTTCAGGCTTCTTAATATTTTACCTATTCTACCTCTGAAACTCATATTAAGAAGACTAAAAATTCAATTTGAAGATGTAACCAATGTAGCTAAAGAGAAAACTAACCTTTTTAATTTTGTTACTAATATTAGAGCATCCAGCCCCCATTCTCAAAGAAGGATAGTAATGATGGAGCATCCAGCTCCCATTCTCAATCAGTGGCAGAGAAGGGTAGTAATGTAAGATAATCCAGCCACCATTCTCTACATAATGTCAAAGAATGGTACCCAGTGTCAAAGAAGAGTGGTAATGTTGGAGCATATAGTCCCCATTCTCTCTAGGGTCGTAATGTTAGAACATCTAGCCCCCATTCTCTAACTAGTGGAAAAGAAAGGTAGTAATGTTGGAGTATCCCCCATTCTCTACCTAGTAGCAAAGAAGGGTAGTGATGTTGGAGCATCCAGCCCCTATTCTCTACCTAGTGGTTAACAAGGGTAGTAATGTTGGAGAATCCAGCCCCCATTCTCTACCAGTGTCAAAGAAGGGTAGTAATGTTGGAGAATCCAGCCCCCATTCTCTACCAGTGTCAAAGAAGGGTAGCTAGTAATGTTGGAGAATCCAGCCCCCATTCTCTACCAGTGTCAAAGAAGGGTAGTATTGTTGGAGCATCCAGCCCCAATTCTCTACCCAGTGTCAAAGAAGGGTAGTAATGCTAGAGCATCCAGCCCCAATTCTCAGCATTAAAAGTAAGATAACTGTCCCTTGTTCATTACCAAAGGATCGCTCGCGGCGAAACTCGGCTGAAAAAAGCAGACCTACTCGCTCAATACTCATTACTGCATGCATACCTGTCACGAAGGCTGCTGTGAGATTACCAGTAGTTGTTTAGCAAAGTGCATAATCAGAGGCCAGCCATTTCCCATCATGACAAGCTCTGCAAGACTGTCAAAGCTCTGAAAATTGTAGTGGGCTATAATAGTAGGCTAGTCTAAAGGCCACTAGCTAAGTTCATGTAGCTACAAAACCAATACTGAAGTAAAGCTGTAGCACTAAGCAGGCGTGAGTGAAAACCAAACAAGCAATAGCTAGTATCACGTGCTATGTGTTTACTCGAGCAGTCTCGATAAAAGGGTGGGGCTGAGTTAGTAGACTGTGGATGATCCTCGACTTATACCTAAACCGCTAAAGCATTTCGTTCTTCTGGTGAGTTTTCCAAGTTAACCAAGCATGTTGCAACAGCCAGTGAAAATGCATTTAGGCGTGACTTTAAGGCACGCCAAGAAACTAAGCTGCATGCATACTTACGATATGGACAATGTAATACGTGTTCCAAAGCTATAGAGTTGGGCATCCATTGCTTCCTGCAAGACAGAGAGGGATTTGAACGTGGGTGTAGGCCCGTTACATTCTTTAACTACAAATTCCAAAACTGGACTGAAGCTATTACACAAACTACAGAAGTCATGGCAAATTCGGTGGAAGGCTTGGAGAAAAAATACTAGCTTAATAAACTATTAATACGTGTTAAGTTTATTTGAGCTGTCTAAAGAAAGTGTGGAGCTAAGTTAATAGGCTGAGGATGGTACATGTCATTTAGCTATACTATTCAAGCTTTTCGTCCATTAGGTGAGTTTTCCAAGTTAACAGAGAGAGAGGTAACAACAGCCAGTGAAGATGCATTTATGTGTGACTCTTCATGAGTGGAAAATACTTTGAGAACTTATTTACATGAAAGTTTAGCTCTAAGATTTGATTGCAGTGTTCAGAATTTATTGATGGCATTTATATAGAGTGTTCCAAAGCATTAAGCTAATAGAGTAACTCTTTCTTGGGCTCCAAAGTTTTTCTGCTGGACTGTCAAAGCTCTGAGAGGGTACACTAGTCTAGTCTAAAGCCCCTAAATTCATCTAGTTTCGAATACAAATACTGAAGTAAAGCTATCGCTCAAACAGAAGTTTGCCGAATTTTGTGGCGCGGCAGGCGTGGGAGAAAAAACACACACTAGCTTCATTTACTAGCATCACGTGCTATATGTTTACAGGAGCAATCTCGAAAGAGGGGTGGGGCTGAATTAGTAGTCTGAGGACGGTCTGCGGCTAAAGCTTTTCGTCTTCAGGTGAGCGAGGTTACAACAGTCAGTTAAAATGCATTTGGCAGTGACTTTTGAGTGGAATGTTTTAATAACTTGTTTGGTGAAGGTTAGCTCTTAGGTTTGATTCACAATTTTTCCATGGCATTTGATATTATTACTTTTACAATGATGGTGGTTGGTATGATCTGGAAGCTGAATTTGTGAAACATCTAATTCCATTTCTTATTGTCTAGAATAGCAAGCAACTGTTATCTATCAAGTATCAAGAACTATTCTGAATTACTAGCACATTGCTGACAACCACTGCAAGTGTGGGTGTGGCTCTCATATTGATACATCCAAGAGGTATGTGTAATTAAATATGTAGATAAACTCGTTGGTGTAATGCATTGCTATATACTCAATAAAAAGCTTTGCTATATAGCTAGTGATGCTACCAGCAAAATATAGTAAGTATTTGATGAAGTTATTAAAGCTGTGCAACACGGCATCAAGTAAGCATATTCATAGCCAGTCAGTAATCACTGGTACTGCCTTAAATACTGGCTGCTTATAATAGGATATGTGCTTCTGCACAAATGGTAGGCAAGCCACTTTGTATAACACGAGTAATTCAAAATCATTATTTTTAAAAATTCTGACTATCAAAATTACCAGCAGCTCCTAACGAAAAACACAAAATTTCTGAAACATGGCCAAGTTTTTGAATTGCGTATTGGGAAAACTTTTAATGTTTTAATGTTACTAGCAAAAGAAACTTGACAGAAGCTTAAGAAGCTAGAATAATAAATTTTATTTAATATGCAGCCGATATAGTTACTAGTTGCTCCAAAATATTCTTATTTATGCAACAAATATGACACTCTATCACTCTCTTACATACGACACTCTATGTACACTCTCTTACATACATGTGCCCACACAAGACTTCTTTTGGTGACTTGACATAATTAATGAGTTTATCAAGTAAGAACAGCTATGACAGACAGCACATCAACCAATTGAACCACCGCGATTAATATAATAAAGTTAATTCCTGTTAGTTTGTAAGACCTAATTACTTCTACAAAATTCAGTAACAGCCTAATTCCAATATTGAACAATTAAATTTCTTTGGATAGTACAGTCATTAAAAATATTCTTATTAGTGGTGTTGGGTACGGTATAGACAACTAATCATACTAAGAATCTCTGATAGTATTTCACTCACTTCACTTGTTAGCTAATATTGGCGTAATATTTATGTATTCATCATTTTTGCGAACCCGTACACCTCATATTTGAACTTTGATGCAAACGAACACAAATAATTTCAGTGAGTTCATATTAAATTCTATCATTTCAGGATCAATCAGAGATTAACATTATAAATGCAAAGTATACAGTGAATAATTTATCTACAGATTTAATTCATAATGTTTGTTTTAGGCAAAACAAATTGACATAGCAAACAATATTTACTCTATTTGCATAGAGAGTACATTTTATTTATTCATTATTACACTAAAGACTTTGTTCAGAAATATTCATATATACACATATTTCATGGGTACAAGCACAGGCTTCAGGAAGTTGCAAGTATCCCACTTTCAAATTAATGATATTCATAGCCCCACCTACTTCTAGTAAATGAAGATAGAGTTGAATAAGAAGAGACAATATCAGTCTTTAATGATATTCATGGTTTCAAGACATCATTAGCTTCAGTTACCTTGAGTTTGACAGTGACCACAGCTCACTTCAACTAGCTTCATGCTTCTTGAGATTCTAGTTATCAATTGAGCTATGAGAAATACAACTTCTATCACTAGGTGTGGTTTTACACATGAGTGTTTCCAATATTCATGATCTCAATAGGACTTTGGATGAGCTATTCATGAATATCACTATACTGTTAATCCTTTTGTTATTGCTAGTAAATATTATATTCCTGTTATATTGAGATGGTTGGGCTAACAAAATCAGTCTGTAGCAAAGTACTGGAATTACATTGAACAGTTCGCAAATTCCATAGCACAAGTATCACATACTTCTTCTATAGATTCGTATTTATACTGTATTCCCCTTCTAATAAATTAAATTACATCCTCTTCCTTTACTATATGAATATTTATATCCACCTACTCACTCCTCTCCTCCCCTCTACTACATGAACATTTAAATAACTTGTGTCCATTTACTCACTCCTTTCCTCCCCTCTACTAATTGAATATTTAATTAACTTGCATCCACCTACTCACTCCTCTCCTCCCCTCTACTACATGAACATTTAAATAACTTGTGTCCATTTACTCACTCCTTTCCTCCCCTCTACTAATTGAATATTTAATTAACTTGCATCCACCTACTCACTCCTCTCCTCCCCTCTACTAATTGAATATTTAATTAACTTGTATCCACCTACTCACTCCTCTCCTCCTCTACTAATTGAATATTTATTTAACTTGCATCCACCTACTCACTCCTCTCCTCCTCTACTAAATGAATATTTAATTAACTTCCAATCACCAAAACTATCTTCTTTCCATCTTCTATTACATTCCCTCATGCTTACCTCTAGTTAATATACACCATTTCTTCTCATACCACTTCAGTTGTTGTATTTTCTGCCTTGTTTAAAGATTAAACTCTTTATACACCTTAAGGAGTTAACCCTCTAGGTGATTGGGCAGCCCCAGCAACTTTGGTGGCAGCCTACTCTCAAGTATTCTGTTAACCCCTGGATAGCTTCAATCCTGTGGCCTTCAGTTAACCGACTGACCTGGTTCCCTCACACGCCTACTCACTCCTCTTCTCTCCCTCTACTAAATAAATATTTAATTACCTTACATCTGCATACTCTCTCCTTCCTACAAAATGAATATTATAACTTGTGTCTGCCTACTCACTTCTTCCTTCCTCTCTACTTCTTGTGTCTGCCTACTCACTCCCTCCTTCCTTTCTACTAAATAAATATTTGATTAACTTGTGTCTGCCTACTCATTTCTTCCTTCCTCTCTACAAAATGAATATTTAATTAACTTGTGTCTGCCTACTCACTCCTTCCTTCCTCTCTATTTAATAAATATTTAATTAACTTAATGTTTGAGTATGTACTTTTCCAACAAATATAGCATGTTTAACCTGTTCTATTCCTTATTTTATGAGTTATAGTAAATACTAAATTCATAAACACTACTAATGAAATTGTAATGAATAGTTTATAGCAGCACTTGTCTTGAGGTTGACTGCAGCAATTATTAGTTGGGACAGCTGCTTCTGAACTTTAAGGTTAGCAGCTGCTTTTGCTTGGCTAGGATAGTACAATGATAAAAATTCTTACTGAAAAATTACCTTGATTTACAAGCAAGTACAATTAAAAGTGTCAAACGAACATAAATTACTAAATAATTAGCTTCATCAAAGTGCTTGAAAGGTGATTGCTTTCAAAATTCTATTATGATGCTAAATATAAGTTTTAAAAAAAACTCAATTTTCCTGTCATCATGCATTAAGACATTTCTTACTTTTACCACCTTTCCCCATAGAAATAGACCTGAAAGTTTACTCATTTAGTAATTATTGATGATTTTTTGAGTAATTCATGTATTTTACATAATAGTGACTAAATTAATCATTGAGCTATAATTGGCAAGTTTTTATTGTAATTGTGTATTTTACATATAGTGACTAAATTAATGATTGAGCTGTAATTGGCAAGTTTTTATTGTAATTTGTGTATTGTTATAAGCTTCAGCAATGGGTCGCCATCGTTATCCAGCTCCACACTGGGAAAGTAGCAACAGAAGACTACACCGATCAACACTCTGGGAGACTCGTTGTTCATATATCAATCAACCTCAATGTTTCTCTAATACTGAGTATCTGTTAATAGCCTTTACAATCATCTGGATTTTCAGAAGGAAAACAAAAACTAACTCGACCAAACTCTGTTCTACAATAAAACAACCAAAGACAAATTGCAAAGAAGAAATGCAATCTCTCCCACTGATCTGGTCCATTTGGAATGGCTTAATAAATATCTTAAAAGAAATTCGTTCCAGAACTACTTCACTAAAACAGAAACTATTATTACTATGTGGAGATGTAGAAGCCAATCCTGGCCCCTATAATAAAGGTAAATTATCCTCTATCCAGTGTGATGTTAAAATGTAGTCATTCACAACTACAGTTACATGTAAGGCAATCAATTATTAGGTTAACAACTTTTCTATTATTTCTATTCAGATATAAATATTCAGTAGTTTCAAATATAAAGATATTTTATATCAATTGAATTTGTTGAGAGTGCATTGTTAAATATTGAAATATGCAAATAGTACTGAAGCAATGATCTGATTACTCTAGCCACAACCTTGTAGAACTTTAATCCAATAAGCATTTATTGTCTAGGCAATGCTTCATTACAAAATGAATTTAAATTATAACTGTAGGTGGAAAATCAGGGTGGAATAAATATTTGACAAATATATAATATAATGATAACATTTACAGAAAAAGCTGAGATATTAATTAATATCACTCGTGTTTCGAGAAAATTTTATTTGTCCATTTTTTCATACTTCTCTCACTAACAATTTGAAATTTTATATTTTCTGTCCTATTTTATCTCTTATTCTGTAATTATTAAGAATTATTTTAACCTAATTAGAGATATACTCCCTTATTTCATTGCATTTCCAACATCTTCACTGAAACATAATTGACAGAATGTGTATTATTCAAGATGTTATAATAAATATATATTATTCATTTGATACAGGAGAATATCACGAGTCTGTTGGCTTAGTATTTACGCGAGTGCTGCAGGCACGAGCGTAAATACCACCAATCAGACGAATGATATTCTCGGGTATCCAATGGATAATAAATTTATTAGATACTGCTCATGCGCGAATACCTAGGTAACAAATTTCTTGTGCAGTGGCTTCTGGTTCCTCTAGTGTTCCAGATCTCCCTGAAGAAGAAACTCAAGCTTTACTTTCTTTGTTTTCTGAAGACATCACTGATTGGCTATTTTCAGCGTGTCCTGTTGAAGGAGAAAATCAGGAAATGACCGAAAAGGGAGGAAAAGAGCGAGTGTGCGAAGAAAGTGTACGTCCCGTATTAGACGACAAAGAGCTTGAAGATTTTGTAGAAATGCAAAAAAAACATCAACACAAAATGGAAGACGGCATCAGACTTGAAAACATGGTATAAATGGTGCAAGTCGATTAAGGAAGAAGACTAATAGAAGACATTCCACCTGTGGAGCTGGACAGATTATTAGGCCATTTTTATTGCAAAATCGGACGTACTGATGGAAATTTTTATGAGCCAGATACCCTAATTTGTTTCCAGAGAAGATTGACAGGTATTTGAAAGAAAAACATAAGACCTATCTTCAGAGATGCAGAATTTGCCAGTTCCCGTCAGAAATTAGTAGCCTGCAGAAAAATGCTAAAAAGTGAGGGTAGAGTTGTAGTTGTTCAGCGGTGTTACAAAACACTATTTGGTTCCTTTTATGTGTGCATATGGGCATGAGAGGCCGTGACGAGCACTATAAGCTTACCTTTGGAGATTTGGAACTTAAATGTTCATCTGATGGCTCAAAGTATATAGAGTTTAGTGAGCGAAACACAAAAACTAGATCTGGGGAATCAAACAATACTCGAGCCTTTAAGCCAAAAATGTGGAGCACTCCCAGCAATCCTGAAAAGTGCCCTGTTCTGATTTTTGAGAAGTATATTGCCCAGCGGCCAACTGAAATGTGCAACCCAGATTCTCCTTTCTATCTATCTATCAATTATAAACCTGGTGATGGCGCACATTGGTATAAAAAACAGAAAATGGGAAAGGATAGAATTGGGCAGATTATGAAGAGAATTTCTACTCAAGGCTCATTACAAGGGAGGAAGACAAACCATTCTGCTAGAGAAAAACCATGATAACAAAATTGGCACACTGTGATGTTCCAGAAAGTCAAATTATGCAATTGTCTGGCCATAAAAATGTTCAGAGTTTGAATTCATATAAGCAAGCTTCGCTCGAACAGCAACAACACATGTCACACATACTGAGTATTATATATAGATTAAATGAAGGATAAAGAATTCTCTAAAAATGATGTAGCCTCCAATTCAGCGATGCCATTAGGATTATTCCAAGGAGCAAATATCTCGAACTGCACAATTAATATCAACTGCAATACAAACAACACAGATACACACTCACAATTTAACTGACACACAAACACACAAACAACAGCAACAAAGTAACACTTCATATAATATTGTAGCTAGATATAATAGATATATTAGTTGTCATAATCATATCAATTTTATTAATTATAAGCAATTACAAATGATTTTACAGCTAAAACATGGTGAACAATTCTATAACCTAGGGGGACGTAATAACCCAACGTAATAACTATGAACACAGGTGATATGGAAAAATATTGCCCTAAGCCACATCCTGTTTACTTTAATGCATTTTCTATGTGGCAACAGTTATCAGGCTCTGTTCAGTACCTAATAAACGAACATTATTGCAAATACTAAATACCCTGTTGAAAACAGGCACAAATTAAGACTTTTATGCTTTATTGGAGTTCATAAAACAGTACAATAGAATAGTTTTAACAACTCTTATCTGCATGCAATTATTTGTTTTGACAGCTGCTCTTGTACTTTGTGCTTACTAGCTGCATGTACTTGGCTAGGTAGAGAAAATGACTACTTGTTTGACAACTGATGCCAGTGAACTTTGAGACAAACTGAGTACTTTTAGGAGATATTAGTATCATCAAGATGATGGACAATTATCAATAGTAATCGATTTAAATGTAATGCCAATCAAAGATCAAAAGTATATTAGAAACATTAACAACATAATATACTAAATAATTAAATGTATTATTATTAATTGTAAATTTTGTGTGTCAATGTAAATGTATATTCTATTATTACACTAATGCTTTTATTTTTAGATCAGCCTCTCAGTCATTATGAACCTTCACCTCGAGCAACAGCTAATGCCTCAGCAAGTACTGACCAATTCTATATTCATGGAGGTATTGTTAACAACTTTAATGACAATAAAAAACAACTGAAGAAGGTAGTTCAAATCTTTGAATGCTCTACAGAATCCTGGAAAGAACTTGATACAGCAGGTACTCCACCTCCTGGAATATATTGGTGTGCAACAGCTTATTCAGATCATATTCTCTACTTGTTTGGTGGTTATGATGGTACATCATTCTATGCTTCATTACATCAGCTAGACACCAGGTCTATGACATGGTCACAACTCTCACCACTACATGATAGTGGACCCATGAGGAAATATGCGTGTCAAATGATACATCATAATAATACTTTAATCGTCATTGGCGGCTATGGCATACCATCAGGTGAACTGCAGTCTGGATCACAATTTACTAAGAATAAACAATATCTAGATGGTCGTGGCTGGACAAATGAGATTCATATGTATAATATTTCACAAAGTAAGTAATAATCATAATTGTGACCGTCTACGGGAAAACCGGGCACAACGCGGCGTGCGTAATATCGAGAAAAGATCGATCGATTTCTTAAAAATGTATTGTTTCAAGCCGACGGAAGGGAACGGTTAGGTCTATTATAGCGGGAACGACTAAAGCTACAACGATAAAACTTGGAGAGCTCAATATCTGGACGCCGACAACTCCATAAGTGCAAAAAAAAATTTTTCGAAGGGTGCCGCGTTGTGCCTGGTTTTCCTATAGACGGTCACATATTTACAGAGTAGATGGTAAGTATGTGTTACATATATTTTCTGAAATAATAATGTATTTTATAGTTAGTAACAGACATAATTATTCCCACTAAATTTTGCTATATAGAATGTATTAATATTTTAATTAAAGTGGCATAAAATATTTTTATGCAATAATATGCTACAACACTGAAATGAAAAATTGTGTGTTTAATAGTTTGATAAAATAACTAACATGTGTTTTGTCAATGAGAAATAGTAGTAAATATGTAAGCAAAGTTAGTATAGAATCATTTCTCAATTGTGTCAATGCTTTGAAATACCCTGAAATTACAAATGTAAATAAGAACAATACATTATGGTTCAATTAGTTGAATTGGATACTCAATTTGTTTTGGTAGTATTTATAAAATTCAATTTGCTTGTGTTATATTTATTACACATGTGGAATTGAGTGAAGTGAGTAAGACACTCATAAGTAAAACTTGAATAACATTCAGATACTGTGTAAACGTATAAATATATATGGTACATAGGACATTTTGTTTCACTAGTTCATAGATTGTGACATGTGGAAATCTTACTTAAAAAAATAGAGCAAGCAATGTCCTAGTTGAGTTGGCGCGGTAAAAACCGTTAATAACTTTTGAATGGAAGTAACTACGCTTCCGGGGTTTGTACCATTTGAAAGCTCGTGCCGAAGCGGTCCAGAAAATTACCTTTAAAAGCTTCTGAGCCAGCGGGAAAGTGCAGTTTCAAAACTCAATAGAAAAGTCTATGGGAATAAATAAAACCACACGTTTCCCGCGCTACACGCGGCGGGATTTAGTCACGTGCTCAAACATGTGCGCAGTACCTCAGAGACAATTGTAAACAAAAAGCGGTCATAGTTTGGTGACTTCGTCTACCCTTCTGCTTGACATTCTGGTTCATTTTAGGCTCAGGAATTTGTTGCTATTCAAGGCTACTTAACAAGAGCAAGCTACAATGTGAGGTACGTTTGTATCATGTGTTGCTTGTCCACTCAGAATTTCTTACCTATTTAAATAGGGCCTATTTATTTAGAAACTCAGCCAATTTACTGTTTGCTGACCAAGATAATAAGATACACAATTCATCATAGACTCTATATGCCACTATTTATTCTTTAGCTGTCCATTACTCCTCATGTCTATATAGGTACAGTTCTCTATGGTTATGGTGATGCTATTTACCACCCTCCAAATTCAACTGCTGCTTGTATCTGTTGTAATTTAACTTCAAGCAAGAAATCAACAGACCACACACGGCAACACGTGATACAGAAAACAAATGATGTAATAATGACGTAATAGGTAAATCTACTAATTATAATAGGACGTTCAAGTATGACAAAATTCTTGTTCCAACACTCCCACTTAATTAGTAGAGTTCATCAATGCAATTCCTTGATTCCCATGCATGCACGAAGTTTTTCAAACTGCACACGAGGGATGGGCTTAGTTAGCAGATCAGCTACCATTTCATTTGTTGGGCAATATGTGATATCAATGATGCCTTCTTCATTTGCTTTTCGAACAAAGTGGAAACGGATGTCTATATGTTTGGTCCTAGGATGATCAGTTGGATTTCGTGCAAGTGCAATGGCCCCTTGATTATCTTCCATAATCGTAATAGGCTTCGATGGTACTTGAAGATCATTGAGGAACTTTTGAAACCAAGCAGCTTCTTGAGCAGCAGTGCTAAGAGCTATATACTCCGCTTCGGCTGTAGACAGTGCAACAACCGTCTGTTTCTTGCTTAGCCAGCTCACTGCTCCACCTGCCAGCACGAATACATTCCCTGTGGTTGAATGCCTGTAATCAAGATCACCTCCCCAATCGGCATCTGAGAATCCAACAATCAATTCTTTATCCTTAGTATACTTCAATGCCAAGTTCTCTGTTTTCTTGAGATAACGAAAGATTCTTTTGACTGCTGTTTTGTGAGCCTCCGTGGGTTTCGAGCAAAACTTTGCAACTGTACCAACAGCCTGTGCAATGTCTGGGCGAGTCAACAAGGCAACATAGAGAAGACTGCCAACCATAGACTGATACTCCACTTCGTCAGTAAGTTTACTCACTTTGTCATCACTGACAAGTTTAACATCACAATCTGCTGGGGTAGACACTAGTTTTGCATCCTTAAGACCAAACTTTCTGAGCTTTGATTCAATGTATTGATTTTGATGCAACCAAATACAATCTTTTCCATAAACAACATTTACACCCAAGCAGTAATGAAGCTGACCCATGTCCTTCATTTTGAAACGTTCAGACAATAAACTCTTCAAATCTATCAGATCTTCAATTACATCTGCTAAAAGAATCAGATCATCAACATACACTGCAACGATGATAGCATGATCTTCAAATCGAGTGTAAACACAAGGATCTCCATTGCTCTGGACAAATCCTGTTTGGACCATGAATTCTTTTAATGCCTTGTTCCAACATCTTGGTGCTTGTTTAAGTCCATAGAGAGATTTGTTTAATTTGCACACGAGATTTTCCTTCCCTTGAATTTCATATCCCTCAGGCTGCTGCATATATATATCTTCATCAAGCATTCCATTAAGGAAGGCTGTAATCACGTCCATCTGATGAATAATCATATTGTTTTGTACAGCATAAGCCAAAAGTGTTCGAACTGAAGAATGACGAACAACTGGAGCAAACGTCTCGACAAAATCAATCCCATATCGTTGTGAGTATCCTTTTGCAACCAGTCTACTTTTGAAGCGATCAATTTTACCTTCACCATCATATTTCACCTTGTATACCCATTTGCAGCCTATTACTGATTTTCATTCCGGAAGTTTTACTAGATCCCAGGTGTGATTCTCAATAAGAGAATGATACTCCAAGTCTGTTGCATGTTTCCATTCCTCTGCTTGTAAACTTTTACTAGCTTCATCAAAGTTTTCTGGCTCTACAATTTCATGCACAGTGTAAGCACAATGGGTTCTGGTTGTGGAAGAATCAATACCTTCAATATTCACTGCAGCCTCTAACCTTTCAGGAAAACCATAGTAGTCTGGAGGTCTGACAGTTCGCTGAGACCTTCGTGGAGCACTCAAGGATTCAGTTTCTGGCACTGGCTCAACTTCAGCTGATTCTTCCTCATAATCAAAAGACATTTCACTCGAGCTCCAAGATGCGTCACTGTTTCGACTAGAAAATCTGAAATCAAATTCATTGAAGGAAACGTCTCTCCTTGTGATGACTTTCTCTGTACTTGAATCCATCAGTCTGTACCCTCTAGGATTCTTGCTGTAACCCACAAAGCACATTCTTTGAGCCTTCTTATCAAGTTTTCTTCTTTCTGCACTTGGAATATGGCAGTACGCTGCACACCTGAATACTCTGAGGTGAGAAACATCTGGTTTGTGTCCATATCCCTTTTCAAATGGAGTAAAATGGTCTTCATTTGCACTATTTGTGACACGATTGCGAATATAAACAGCAGTCGCTACTGCCTCAGCCCACAATTTGTTTGGTAGTTTCGAATGTGATAGCATAGACCTAGCAGATTCTACTATAGTGCGATTAAGTCTTTCTGCAACACCATTCTGCTGAGGTGAGTGAGGTACAGTTAGTTGATGTTCAATTCCCTTTGAAGTGAGATAGCTTTGAAAGTCCTTGGACATATACTCACCTCCGTTGTCAGTCCTGAGTTTAGCAATATTAGCATCACACTCACTGGACATCATCACCTCAAAAAGCTTAAATTTCTCAAACACTTCAGCTTTGCTCTTGATAAAGTAAATGGAGATAAACCTTGTAAAATCGTCAACAAACGTGACAAAATAACGACTTCCTCCAACTGACTCCACTTGTAATGGGCCGCATACATCACTGTGAACTAGTCCCAACTTCCTTCTTGATTGGTGATATGTGAGTGACTTGAATGGCTTGCGCTGCATCTTCCCTTCTACACACCCTTCACAGAATGATAATTTTGCAGACTCTGGTAACTTGATGCCACAAGCAAGTTCTTGATCCACGAGGACACGAAGTTGTTGAAAATTTAGATGGCCCAACCGTTGATGCCACAAATCAATATTTGACTTATTTTCAGAAACTATCGATGCACTCTCCTCTGTCATAATGACCTTGCATTTCAACTGGTACAACTTCCCATATGCATAACCAATTCCTTTCAAACCACCATTAGGACCACTTATCCAGCATTTCATTTGCCCAAATTTCACGGTGTTTCCTTTCTTTGCGGCTGCTCTTACAGAAAACAGATTACATGCTAACTGAGGAACATGCAATACATCAAACATAGTAGCTCGTTTTGCCTGACTAACTTTGAAAAGCATGTCCAATTGAACATTTCCAACTCCCACTGCCTCGACAACTCTTCCATCGCCAACGCTTACCTTTTCATGGACAGAAAATGGTCGATAATTTGTAAAATAGTCTCTTCTGTAAGTCATATGGCTAGACGCGCCCGAGTCCACTAGCCATTTCTCCTCATCTATTATGTCCGATACAGGAAACGCTCCTTCTGCTTCAGACTCAATTTCTTCTTCCATGATCTTTGCTCGATGCTGAGATTTTTTTCGTTTTGGACAAAATCTCTGAATGTGTCCTACTTCATCACAACTCCAACATTTGGGAGGTTTCCACTTCTGTGCTCCCACTAGTGCTGAGTTCTGTCCTACCTCAGCCTTGACTTCTTGAACCTTGATCTTTCTTTCTTGATGAAGCAATTGCTGCTGAACAAAGTCAAGTGATAAATCATCCACACGTGCCTCAAGGGCAGTAACAACGGAGGCAAATGGTGAAGGCAAGCTTCCAAGAAGTGTGACCACTTGATCTTCTTCTGAAATAGGTGATCCGATTGAACTAAGTTTGTCCGTCAATTCTTTCATTTCCTTAATATGCGTTTCAATGGAAGAATCTTCACTCATTTCCTTTCGAAAATATTTCTTCTTCAGGAAGAGCTTGTTTGCCAGTGTTTCTCTTTCGAAATGTTTCTTGAGAGCATCCCAAGCTTCTTTTGGTTCTTCACAGGAGGTTATCAGATACAGCTGTGAGGCACTTATTGCCATAGCTAAAATAGAAAATGCCTTCTGAGACTCACTCTTGAACTTCAACCGTTGCTCCTCCGTTGCATGTTCTGCTAGCGTAGCAGATCCTTCAATATATTTCCACAATCCTTTTCCCAACAGTAAATGCTTTACCTGAAACTTCCAAGTAATCCAATTGGATCCATCCAATTTATCCACGGTCCACTTGTCCTCCATTTTTCCACAATGCACAATTTCCCAGTTCCAGAAGATTGCCAGGAACTGACTGACCTTTCTAAATAATCCACACCGGATTCCACTCTGAATCCGATAACTCAACGAACACAGTTATTCGCAATCGTTCTACACTAACTGTCACCCGCGCCAAACTCGTTAGCTACTATGACCTGCTCCAGGCTACCGTATCTTTGAACGTACGTCCTGGGCCCATAACCTGTTGTAATTTAACTTCAAGCAAGAAATCAACAGACCACACACGGCAACACGTGATACAGAAAACAAATGATGTAATAATGACGTAATAGGTAAATCTACTAATTATAATAGGACGTTCAAGTATGACAAAATTCTTGTTCCAACAGTATCTACCACAATTTCATGTCATCATAAAATTATACTAGTGGTGCGCTCGAATAGCGCAAATGCATGGCGAGCGAGTAAATATATGAGTATAGGTAAAGGTGATTTGTGAAGGAAATCGCTAAATAATAGCAATGATTAGGCATGAAGAGTTAACAATAACAGAATTACCTGAATAAACTTAGAAAGCAGTGGCAAAGAAGCGCAGCTTGACAATTTGCCATTCAGTCTTTCGCCAAGAAGAGAGTAGCTATAAACTTTTTGGTTGAAACAAAGTTGCATAAGGCAGTGCAGCAGGATTCTCTGTGCTCGTTAATTGAAAAATACTGGAACTGTGAACGCTTTACCTAACTTACGTAATTAGAAGCGCGGGCGAAATTTTTTGACGTACGCATACATACCTACATATATATATATATATATATATCTGAAATCTCAATTGAACACGACTGAGAGTCAGCTTCGCTCGCTTCGCTCGCTCGCTGAATAATATATATATTGTACATGTCATTATGAAATTATATTTTTTGTATAAATTAAAAAAAGTTGAAATTTAACAAGTAGATAGAAAATAATAGTAAAATCATGAATAAAATGATATGAATGATTCAGTGTGAAGGACAAAGTAATACTGGAATGTGTGTGGCCATAGCTAAAGTGTAGGTGATGTGCTGGATTCTTCACACTACTGTTGAGTACTTCAGAAATTCGTCACACCAAGAAATAAGAATAGAGTTTAAATACACGCTTAAGCACACAACAATCAGACTTACTTGAGGAGGCATTCAGCCGCGGTCCTGTGCTTCTTTCCTTTAAGCTTTGTAGCTCTAGATAACCCTCCGCAACCTTCAACAAGTTTTAGCGCACTACTAGAAGCTCGTACAAACTATAAACTACGAGTGATTAGTTATAACTGGGCATATATTGAATACAGCCGCGGAAGAAACTGCCATAGCTTCTTTTTCATTTCAACAAGTAAACTTAAGGTAATAATGCACACCTTGGACCCGCCCCGTTTTTACTGTTTGAGCTACTACTGTCATGTGACCTTAATTGGTCTCCGGTTTCGCCAAGTGCATTCCTCTTTTGCCACATTTGTGGTCGCGCCAACTCAACGTGGACATACTTATAGCTGGCTTGACTTTTCTACATATGAAATTCTATCATCAGTTCATTAAAATAAGTGCTTTATAATTTTCCTACCCAAATAGCTAAGAGTAGAGTCTGCTAAATTGTGGGAGAGGGAAGAGGAGGTGAAACTATGTGGTTGGATAAAAAGGGAATTTTTTATGTTTTTTGCACTATTATAGGAAAACATTAAAGCATGAAATTTGTGTTTATTTGAGAAATAAATGACACGAAATAAAAATACCAGACAAACGTACACTTGCAACTTTACAATGTGTCATCATATGAAATAATTTTTCCATGTCGATTATATGTCTAGTTCATCAGTCATTCTTTGTGAGCATGAATGATATAACATTTTTTTATCACTTCAATTAGTATGTTTTCAAATGTAGGACTTGCCCTTTGTGATGTTGCAAATGATATTGATGGAGAATCAATAATTATGAATATCTTCATTTAAAAAACGAATCTATAATTGTAATAGCTATTTGAGGTTACTTATTTAACTTGAGAAGTGTACATTTAAATTACATTAGAAAGTGCTTGTATTTTAAAATCCAACATTTCATTTTTGTGATAAGATTGTTTGAGAATTATACTATGTGAGTTTTGAAAGTTACCGGCAGAATTACAATGCAAAAAGAAGGTGCGAGTTCTCAATTGCAAAAATAGAGTAACAAAGTTAATCAAAGAGTTGACCTTTCAGCTCAGCATATAAATTGTGTTTATGATACTATTATAACAGAAGCTATTAAGTTGCTTAGTATTCACTTTAATTAGTTCATGTCTTACTATTTTATGATTATATCATTCCTATTCCTTTAATATGTGAATTAAGTCAATGTTTATTATCATAACAGATTCTCAAACAAGTTTTGTCAAGATTATATCTGTGTGTGTGCATGTGTGTGTTTACACCTCCTAATTAGTTACAATCAAGCAAACCATATGGGAAGCGGTTAAGTTTATTTTTTCATGAAGGTTCTTAGTTTCTCTAAGTCCAGTCTTAAAAAAATTCAAAATTTTTTTTACAAATTGTTGGTCCATCCATTAGTACAAAAAATTATTATTTCTAATTAGGCACATGGTCTTCTCCCTTAATTACTGGAACTCGACCTTCTCCAAGAGCTGGTTTTACTCTTACCGGTATTAGTCCTACTCATGCAGTCTTGTTTGGTGGATATGATGGTACTAGTCATTTCAATGACACATACCTCATAGACTTGACACAGATGGTAAGAATTGTTTAATGTGGCAAGCATAGAAAATACAACATTTAATTTTTCAAGAAATACATTTTGTAACTAGTCTATACTTTCACAGTTTCGGCACTATAACATAAGTTACTTTATATATAGTACTGAAACTTCACAACTGTTATACTAAAATATTCTATCCATGTATATTTTATTATAGCATTAGCTCCTCATTTACATGCATATAATTATGAAATATTTAAATTACAGTCAACTATTGTTAGAATGTTTACACAGAGGATGTGATGTGTTAATTTCCAAACATGACTGGTTATTAACATTACTGTGAAGTAGTTGTATTGTATCAAATATGTAAGTTAATAACTAGATTGGAGCCATCAAAAAATTAAAGCAAGCAGAATGAGCCATTATTTAGCAATCTTATACCTTGTAACTGGAAATAAAATTATAATAACAATCACTTATTGTCGTCAATGTTTTTCTTCATACTCCAATAATAACTATTTTCTAACGAATGCATCTCTACTTATTGATATGCTGAGTCCGAATTTTGACTATTTGTTTCTATAATATAGCAGACCAAGTTCGTAGTATACCAAAGCAACAAGTTTAGCAATTAGAGAATATTATTATTAGGTGGTTGTTGCTCATTCAATAATTTTCTTCATGGTTGAATTTGACAATTATGGAAAACTACTTTCACCATTAGCTAAATAATCTTTGTATTTTCCGTATTTCTCATAAATCAGTTTCATTTTTTTCAGCTTTAACATCTTTGTATTTTCCGTATTTCTCATAAATCAGTTTCATTTTTTTCATGATTTTATGTACTTATTCACTAGGGGTTGGTAAATTCTGCTGGCAATACGTGATTTCATAAATACTAACTTTGCTTGTGTGATTAGTCTATAAGTTTAATGAGGTAGTAAGTTTTTGGCAAAAATAAGCATTTTTTTATTATACTATAACCATAGGAATTTGATGTAGTCTTCAAGAGACTGTCTTTGGGGCTTTTTAAAACAATTTTTTTAGTTTACTAAATACCCTCTATAATATGGGTAATTCTATTTAAAGATTCTAAATATAGCTTACTGTAGGAAATAAATGATTTCAGACCCAGCACCGTTGACCATCAGGATGCAGATCAACAACTCACATATCACAGTGGCCATACCAGGATTCAGATTAGTCATCGATACTGCGATTCTTATAGTTGGGAATGTGGTTGATGTGATGATCTTTGAGCTCTGTAAACGAGCATAATAATAAAAGACAACTTCATAATATGTGACTGTCTACAGGAAAACCAGGCACAACGCGGCGTGCGTAAATATCGAGAAAAGATCGATCGATTTCTTAAAAATATATTGTTTCAAGCCGACGGAAGGGAACGGTTAGGTCTATTATAGTGGGAACGACTGTGCAAAAAAATTTTTTTCGAAGGGTGCCCCGTTGTGCCCGGTTTTCCTGTAGACGGTCACATATAGAACCTTGATTTCACTAATGACATTCTAAGTTGGTAATTGTGGAAATACTTTATACATTAATACGTTAGGCAAAGCAGTATTCAATATTGGCTAGTTTCAGAATTTTAAATGATTTCAGATTTATGTCAAATATAATATACATGACCATTAAAAATTAAAATACTAGCTCTAGTCTTAGTACATAATTGTACTAATAGTTTATTCACATCAATCAGTTCATACAATGACTATGTTATGCAATGATAAATATCTACCTTTATGTACATTTATCAATTTAATAAGTTTATGATATGCAAAATGACTAGCACCTTCAAGTTCAGATTATAGAACTATTTTATGATATTCATTTATCATCTCAAGTAGAATGCATTCAATATGTTGTGTTTTTATTACAAATATAAAATATGACTCCAAAATTAATATTAATGTAGAATATGGTTTATGTAATATGAGTTATTTAGAACTGGAATCTATTAATCATGCTAACAGTATTAGTACTATCTGATCAGTTTATAGGAATCAGTGAGTTTATAGACATTTTATAATGATGAAAAGGGAGAGAGATTGTACTGTTGAGCATACAAGACACTGTGTAGTTAGTGCTGATAAAAGGTCAGGAGGCAGCTGCACTCACAAAGAATGTTGTACTAAGAGGCTACTTATGTAACAGCTTACATTGAGCAGAGATATATAAGTAGACTAAATAAATATCTTGTAATCTTTTTATTAAACATCTAATTATATCATTAATTATAATATATTTTTCTCTAAATTCTTTTCAATCTGCCAGAATTCACTGGTTTAGTTATCTTATTTTATTCCAGTTTCTGTCAACCTTCCAATTATACTTTAATCTTAATTATGTAACATTAATACTTTATATATAGCTATTTGTGTTTACTTTATTATATTATATTTTGAAATATTTTTATATATTATTTTATTTAAGTACATCACCTTGTTCATGTTGTACATGTAATTATGACTGTGTGATGCAGTGATATTGTCTGCTGTTTTTTAATAGATACACAACTACTTCAGTCTAATGGTGTTAAATTTAAAAGCATTTATGATTATTTGGTATATTTTGTTTCACTATTTTCTAGGTGTTTACCAAACTTGTGTATCCTGATGGAGCCTCACAACCATTTCCTAGAAGAAGTAGTCATGCAGCTGTTTGTCTTGATTATAACACGAACAGCCCACAGTTGTTAGTAATTGGTGGTCGTGATGACAATAAGACTTTAAACGATGTTTGGTGTCTCGATGTACAAGCACAAAGTTGGCAACAGGTATATTTTATAATTATAGTTCAGTTGAAATAATTCAAATTTTTTTTTATTAAATTAGTTGAATAATATAAATGAGGTAAACAAGTTACAGTATTCCAAGTATATAATAATTGGGACCTTATAGCATTACATATTTAATTATAAGTATTCTTTTATTTAGACTTTATGCTAGTTACTTAAAATTAAGTGAAATATTATAATCAGTCAAATACATGATACAATTATTGACTTGTGATAATTATCAACCACTGCAGCATTTTGCATTTTAATTTACTACATTAAATGTTTACTAGAATTAATCAATAGATGAAATGTTTTAATCAATTTATATTTATGACATATGTTATGCATCAAACTGAGGTAGTCAAATACTTAAAAAGCATGATGTGAGGAGGATTCATATTTTACACCATCATGATATAATCTTCAGTCAGATTTCAAACATTACATAAAATTTGTATGTAAAATAGATCAATTAAACTTAATTGTTTATTATGCACTTGTTTGCTCATCAATTTAATAAATATTACGTGCTGCAAACCATAAAAAACATAATTGAAATAGTTGAGTCCTTCTACATGTATATTAATCTTTCCTCGTGACACCTTGAAGTATTCATGAACTCTGTTATTGTCCAGATAGCTTCAGAATCTGGCCATTTTAAAGATTAGATAAATTAATAGATGTGGAATAAGCTACCATAAGTGAAAATAATCTTTTTCTATATATCTTTTTCTGCTAGAACATTTCAAACGTTTACCAATTGTATTGTTGCTCTCGTTACACCACATCATTGCAAGGAAATGAGTGAGGTTTTGATCTATCATTATTCATATATTGACATGTAATTGACGAGCGAGTGTAATTTAAAAACTCGACCATAATTTTAGTAGCTTTGAGCGTTAGTTTTAGGCTCGCTCGCCATTTGTGCTCAAGCACATCACTAGTATAATATAAATGAATATTATTCTAGAATAAATAGCAAAATCTTCACAATGATCTAATATCATCTAGTTGACATTATTCACGGACAAAACAAGGAGCGTTCTGGGAAAAGGAAATTTTAAATCTGTTAGAGTTGGAGCATATGAGCATTATTACTAAAGAGTGCAAGAGACAACTATAGTATGTCCAAGTTGAGTTGATGGCAAGAAAATCTAGAATAACTTTAGAACCAAAGCAGCTACGCATCCGGGGTTTACACCATTGGAAAGCTCGCGTCGAAACGGTTAAAAATATTACCTTAGTATACTCCAAAACCGGAGAGAAAGTGCTATTCCAAAACTCAATACAAAAGTCTATAGGAATAGAAAAAACCACAGGTTTCCCCGCTCAAAACATGCCCGCTTTTAGTCACGCGGTACGGCTCAATTGATCACGCGGACAGTCTTCATTAAGAATTTGTAAACAATGGCTTCTTCTCAGATTGCTGCGTTTCTAGCTTCGTATCGCGACTAGCTTAGGTGGCCAGTGTGGAAACAGGATAGACAGAGTGCCCTGTTGTCACAGAGGGTACAGGACCACCTGATAGGATGTTCGTAAGATCATTTGTCTACCTCTTCAATATCAAATGCTGTATAGCAAATATATTTCACAGTGATATAGCTATCGTTTAGCTAGCAACTTGTAATACAGCCACACTTAAGCTGTTTTCTGTTAAATTGTGTGCTTGTCAAAGCCGTGTTTATGCCAATTCCTTTTCTTCACTACTATAGATGCCGTTTATTGTAAGGATTAGGACCAACTCAGGCAGCACTCCATTTTCAACTCGGATCACAACTATATTTTGTATATGTGTACTACTTAAATTCTATCGTTTCATCAATTTTCATATACATATTATAAATAAATGAAATAATTGATAATTTTATTTAACAAGAAAGTCTAGTAACTTTAGCTACAAGTTAACAGTGCTGTACTGCTGAATCATGTGAATATCAGAATACATCTTGGGACACGCCTCACCAGTTTGCGTTTTCCATCTGCTGTACATTATCTGCGCATAAGAAACATAAATATAATTGAAAACAGACTAGATGAGCTGTACAGCACCCGAAAAACTCCATAAACTACACTTAATTTCTTTCCTTCAATAGTTACAGTATTAATGCGCACCTGTGTTACCGCCCCTTTTTCACGTGCAACCTTGACATTCGCGCGCTTAATTGACTTGCATTCACATGACTAAATTGCTTCCGGTAAAGTACTAAATGCATTCCTCAATTACCGCACTTGCGGTCATGCCAACTCAACTTGGACATACTATAGTGACTCATTGCTGATATAATTGCACTAAATATATGACATACACAAAACATTCGTGCTAGAATGTTCACACATACTAGTATAGCTCAGACCACCTGATTTAACCTAGGCACAGTTCCAAAGAACATCAGGTGTTTACAGATATGCCCATATCTATAGGTGACCACTTGTTACAAAAACTTCAATTAAGATGATTGAAATATTTAGAAAATTTTAATTATTAATACATCACAGGATACATAGATGCATCATATTAAAACTAAAGCAAAAGCTTATAGCATAATGATATTTTCAGTTTTAATCAAGAAATATTCAGACCAGATTGTTTTAATATTTAGATTTATAATAATTTAGCCACTGCAGCTATTGCGATAAATATTTCTATTTTAGATTTTATTAAAACAGAATGTACTTCAATTACAAATGATAGATGTATACAGTAAAAGTAAATACAACAAGCTAACAAATGACATGTATAAGATAATAGTAATGTAAATACTCTCACATCTACTAAAAATTATCTGGTTGCCTTTAGAAAAAACTTCACTAATTATCATTATAAGAGGTATGAAAATAGTAAATTTTCTCATTCTAACAACCATAATAATATTGTTAATTAAAACTTAACACAACATTTCGGCTTCTTGCCAAGTCCTCTTCAGGAGTCAATTATAACTATTTCCGCTGAGACTGACTGAATCATTGAATGAGGAATGAAATTTTTTGACCAATTGAATAGAAACAAGAACATTTTGGGTGGTATTCTCATGCAAAAGGAAATACAAAAAGACTATTAGCCATTGCAGATAATTTTATTAAAGTTAAAATGTATGTTGTAAATAAATTATTGATCTCAATATTCATGCAAAAAACCGTTTGAATTGTATTTAATTATATTCTAGAAATCATAATGATAAAAATTGCAAGACTTCAGTAAAACTTCTTTTTAACGACCTTTGAGAAGAAAAAACATAAGACTATTTGACATCTCAGATATATTGAAATTGAATTTTTTTTTGTAATTATATTATTGATCAAAATATTCATCAAGCAATACATGTTTCAAGTGTATTTGATTGTTCTAGAAATCATAATGTTAAAATTTGCATGTCATGATTATTGTTCAATATTTTGTACATAGATGACTATCTTGTCACAGCCTAGACGATGGAATAGTGCTGCTGCTTTTGTCATTTCTTCTGAACTCACAGAAATAGTAATACTTGGCGGGTATGATCAGCATGAGCACCTTCTCTCAGATACTACAATATTAAGATTAAGTAAGTTTTACAAAAATAAAAAATTAATTCAATTTAATTATTAATATGTATTATACGTATGATATTTTGTTATTTTGATAGTTTTATTCATCTAATTATGTAATATAGTGAATAAAATGTTCTAATACCATGGCTTAGTCATTTTCAATACAAAAAAGTGTGGTACTATATTAAACTTTTAGTGCACTAAACAAGTCCAACTATATAAATAATGCTATTTACATGGTCACCGGGCAGTTTCTCTCATTACATTTTATTCCACTAAACAAGTCCAACTAAAAAATATGCTAATTACATGGTCCCTGGTAGTATCTCACATTACAGTTTAGTCCACTAAACACGTCCAACTATAAAATATGCTAATTAAGTATTTCTGGACAAGTTCCCCTCCTTTAATAAGATCAGGCGAAGATGCCAAACTGTATAATATGCTAATTAAGTGATTCTGAACAAGTTCCCCTACTTCGATATCATCAGGTGAAGATGCCGAACCGAAAAATATGCTAATTAAGTGATTCTGGACAAGTTCCAGTCCTTCGATATGATCAGGTGAAGATGTCGAACCGTAAAATATGCTAATTAAGCGATTTTGTACAGGTTCCCCTACTTCAATGTGGTCAGGTGAAGATGCCAAACCCTAAAATATGCTAATTAAGTGATTCTGGACAAGTTCCCCTCCTTCGATATGATCAGGTGAAGATGCCGAACTGAAAAATATGCTAATTAAGTGATTCTGGACAGGTTCCCCACTTTCGATATGATCAGGCGAAAATGTCGAACCATAAAATATGCTAATTAACCGATTCTGGACAGATTCCAGGCGAAGGTGTCAAACCATAAAATATGCTAATTAAGTGAATCTGGACAAGTTCCCCTCCTTCGATATGATCAGGTGAAGATGCCGAACCGAAAAATATGCTAATTAAGTGATTCTGGACAGGTTCCCCTTCTTCGGTATGATCAGGTGAAGATGCCAAACTATGAAATATGCTAATTAAGTGATTCTGGACAAGTTCCCCTCCTTCAATAATATGATCAGGCGAAGATGTCGAACCGTAAAATATGCAAATTAAGTGAATCTGGACAAGTTCAATTCCTTCAATATGATCAGGTGAAAATGCCAAACTGTAAAATATGCTAATTAAGTGATTCTGGACAAGTTCCCCTCCTTCGATATGATCAGGTGAAGATGCCGAACCGAAAAATATGCTAATTAAGTGATTCTGGACAAGTTCCCTTCCTTCAATATGATCAGGCGAAGATGTCGAACCGTAAAATGTGCTAATTAAGTGAATCTGGACAAGTTCGATTCCTTCAATATGATCAGGTGAAGATGCCGAACCGAAAAATATGCTAATTAAGTGATTCTGGACTGGTTGCCCTCCTTCGATATGATCAGGTGAAGATGTTGAACCGTATAATATGCTAATTAAGTGAATCTGGAAAAGTTCGATTCCTTCAATATGATCAGGTGAAAATGCCAAACTTTAAAATATGCTAATTAAGTGATTCTAGACTGGTTGCCCTCCTTCGATATGATCAGGTGAATATGCCAAACCATAAAACATGCAAATTAAGTGATTCTGGACAGGTTCCCCTTCTTCAATATGATCATGTGAAGATGCCGAACCGAAAAATATGCTAATTAAGTGATTCTGGACAGGTTCCCCTTCTTCAATATGATCAGGTGAAGATGTTGAACCGAAAAATATGCTAATTAAGTGATTCTGGACAGGTTCCCCTTCTTCAATATGATCAGGTGAAGATGCCGAACAGTAAAATATGCTAATTAAGTGATTCTGGACAGGTTCCCCTTCTTCAATATGATCAGGTGAAGATGCCGAACCGAAAAATATGCTAATTAAGTGATTCTGGACAGGTTCCCCTCCTTCGATATGATCAGGTGAATATGCCAAACCATAAAATATGCTAATTAAGTGATTCTGGACAGGTTCCCCTTCTTCAATATGATCAGGTGAAGATGCCGAACCGAAAAATATGCTAATTAAGTGATTCTGGACTGGTTCCCCTCCTTCGATATGATCAGGTGAAGATGTCGAACCATAAAATATGCTAATTAAGTGATTCGGGACACCCCTCCTTCAATATGATCAGGTGAAGATGCTGAACCATAAAATATGCAAATTAAGTGATTCTGGACAAGTTCCCCTCCTTCATTATGATCAGGTGAAGATGTCGAACCATGAAATAGGCTAATTAAGTGATTCTGGACAGGTTCCCCTCCTTCAATATGATCAGGTGAAGATGTCGAACCGTAAAATATGCTAATTAAGTGAATCAGGAAAAGTTCGATTCCTTCAATATGATCAGGTAAAAATGCCAAACTTTAAAATATTCTAAGTAAGTGATTCTGGACAAGTTCCCCTCCTTCGATATAATCAGGTGAAAATGCCGAACCGAAAAATATGCTATTTAAGTGATTCTGGACAAGTTCCTCTACTTCAATATGATCAGGTGAAGATGCCGAACCATAAAATATGCTAATTAAGGGAATCTGGACAAGTTCCCCTCCTTCAATATGATCAGGTGAAGATGCCGAACCATAAAGTATGCAAATTAAGTGATTCTGGACAGGTTCCCCTCCTTCGATATGATCAGGCGAAGATGTCGAACAGTAAAATATGCAAATTAAGTGATTCTGGACAGGTTCCCCTTCTTTGATATGATCAGGTGAAGATGCCAAACCATGAAATATGTGACCTGCTCCGTGAAAATCGACCATTTGCAATAAATTATTGAAACGCGTGAAGGCCGAAAAAAGCCGAAAATTTTTTTTTTCTGGATTTAAAATTTTTTTTAACAGGGGTAAGTACAAAGGTTTTTCGACTTCTGTGCAAAATTTCAGCGTTAGTAGATAGCGGTTTCATACACTAAACTTACTTTGTCTTTTGAAGCGGTCCGTGAACGAACTTATAAAAAAACGTCATCACAGAGTCACCATAACAACTCCCGCGAAATAGCTCCAGCCTAATAGTGTCGACCAATATGGCAGAGAGAATAGCTAACGCTACAAACCTTCTGGGTGCTGACAGCTTGCACTACAGCATATCCAGTTTGTGAACAAGAAGGCCAAAAGGCTAGAAATCTATAGAGAACGTGGTTTGAGTAAACAACGGCCATTTTTTTCCCGGCAAATGTGGGCGTAACCGTGACGCGGAGAAATTTACGGACTTTAGGCGTCTCGCTGTAAAGTGATTTTTCTCGTAAAAACGAACGGTTAATTGGTGAAAACGCGTGTAGTGTTTTTGTTTGTATCTTTGCGGAGAAACGTCGGAGATAAACGCTTAAGGGCTCATCGTATTTCCTGATGAATTTTGGGCTTACTGAAGCTAAAAAATGAATTTTCATTTTTTTGTGCAAATGGTCGATTTTCTGGGAGACGGTCACATATGCTAATTAAATGGTTCTGGACAAGTTCCCCTCCTTCAATGATCAGGTGAAAATGTCGAACCGTAAAATATGCTAATTAAATGAACCTGGAAAAGTTCAATTCTTTCAATATGATCAGGTGAAAATGCCAAACTGTAAAATATGCTAAGTAAGTGATTCTGGACAAGTTCCCCTCCTTCGATATGATCAGGTGAACTATAAAATATGCCAATTAAGTGATTCTGGACAAGTTTCCCTCCTTCGATATGATCCGGTGAAGATGCCAAACCATAAAATTGAATTTAATCATAAAATTGCCAATTAAAAATAAAAATTGAATTTTCTTTGTAATGATCAAATGGAATGTCAGACTATAAAAAAATGTTAACTAATGGACATTTTCTCTCCTTCGCCATGATCAGATGAACAAGTTAAACTATAAATATATGCAAATTAAATGATTTATGATAAATTTGTAGAATGAAATTTAACTAAGACATAATTACATTTTATATTATAGAAAAAGTAACCTCCTCCACTAAATGGAAAGTATCTGAAATTATACATTCTTCAGAGTTGAGAAATAAAGATAGACTAATAGCAAAGAAACTACTAAAAGGTAATATTATAATTACAAGTTGTTGACATGATTCAATGTATCAGGCATTATAAAGGTGAAACTAGAATAATACATTTATAACTATACATCATGCCTCAGTTTAATCTTTGAAACATAATGAAATGTTTATTATTCTGAGTGATGTTATTGGTGAGCAGGTGAAGCAAGTGAGTCACTATTGATAGCTAACAATATTATGTGAATGCAAAACCTAAACTATTCGTGAGGGTGCCTAACTTCATTCGTATTGTGTCTAAAAATACAAATTAATTGGTCTAGGGTGATGCACTGATACCATTTATTACTAATGGATTATTATTGATGTTTGTTTCTTCTGCACTTAATCTACAGTATAAATGTTACAGCACCATATTAAAGTATTGCTGCTAGAATAAGCTAAGTGCTTTATAATTAAATTATGACTCCTCTCCGGATGGGGAGGTGTCTCCAGTTGACACCCAAAAGGTGTTCTGACGGCACATAATTGGTGGTCAGTTGAGTACGTGTCTGCAGCAAGATGTGCTACTCAATAGTATAAAGGTAAAATGTGAAGGTTTTGGAACTCGTGGGTTGTCATATCTCAGTGGTTAAAGCGCTGGTGGCTAAAGCCAGTGGTTCTGGGTTCGATTCCCCGGCGACAACTAAGATTGCTTCACATTTTTCCTTTTTTTTCCAGACCCCAAAAGTTTCAATCTAATTATCATCTTTCATTGACTTTTTTCAATTATTATTATATTTGCCTTTGAGAAATAAATGTAGCATTTTTACTTGACCATTTGAATTATAGTATTGTAGTAAAAAGTTGAAGTTATATGAGATTTATCAACAAAATTTTCTTTGTTATAATTGAATCAGACGCATATATAGTTGATTATTCCTCTTTTTTTGCCAAAGGAACAAAAGTTCGAAGTCTTTAGTATTTACCACATGCTAATTTTATATGTATTATAATGTGTTATACTGTACAATTGATATACACAAACAACAGAATAATAAAAATATGCAACAATAAAACGCAATAACGAGCCTTATCTTTACACTGTATTGAGGATATTAGATTTTAATTTAGCATACTATGTAATAGTTAGAACATGATCACAATGCTACTGGTAGATTTAAAGCACTCAACTCCTGGAGTCTACATCCCTTAGGTTTGCGTGCATGAAATTTACCAGCAGCTACACACATGGTCTAACTATTTTAGATTGCGTTTACGCAACTTTGTTTACCAGCATTTTCGCAGAGATGGCAGAGTCAGGCAACTTTTTTAGTGAGAATATTGTGGATATCGCTCAAAGCACATGACTCTAGTTTAAGTCATTTTGAAGGTGGTAAAATAACTCCGTGCCACTGGTCCCCCAAAAGTAACATAGCTTAGAAGAAGTAAGAATGTTGTCTCTAAAGAACATTCCTAAGAATACTAAATGGATTGTTTTGGATGAAAGCCACAACCTGCACCCTAGCAAAAGTGTCAGATAGACATTATAGATCAATAAGATCCAGAGACATTAAATCATTGATTTTTTAAATATTCACTGTGGAAGTGAGAAAAAGTAAATGGAGAACAATATGATCCCTAAATATAACACAACAAGAACAGGGAAAAAATCAAGAACAAGTATGTTTCATTGTAGCTGTAACTAACAGCCTTATTATTACTGTAACTGACTTCATTATTCTATTATCAACAACAAAATTTGTTGTTCATTTAAACTAAAACTAAAAAGTAGCTATACTCTTGGGCAGATAGTATGCACATTATATTTGCAAATGCAAAAAATAAAAGTAGCACTTACTAAGTTAGTACACATAGTTGCAATATTACAACAATGGGAACTAATGAATACATAATGTGTAGGATGTTATTAATACTATAATTTGTGATGTTTGTAGTTACAGAAAAAGAAATAAATAATGCCTGTGAGGAAGCCATAAAGAATCAAGTTTGTGTAGATATGTTTGTAGGACGCTTAAATTTTGTTGGCTTACCTCGTTCAGGAAAAAGTTCCACTCTACGTCGACTACTTGGAGAGTTTATTAACTTTCTTGAAGCTAATATGGACCATGAATTACCAAGTACTGGAGTAGCAGACAGAAAACAACTCTTCGTTCAGAGCATTAAAAAATCTGTTGGATTTGTGAACCAAGGACAATGGAGTGAGAAGAATTTAGTGGGGGAAACTACTTTTCTCAATGGCATCATTTACCAATCTATTAATGGTAAGGTCAGAAATGTAATTTCAATATCAACACATTAATGTTGCCTCTTATATGCAACTATAGAAATAATATTACCATTGTTTTTCATTTACTATGTAGTAGCTTGTGCGAAGCATTCAATTATAATTATAACTATATATATGTTCACAGATGTGTCAGTCACTCCACGAGTGCAAAATTCCCAATTTACTGCTAAAGAATTAGATACAAGCACACAATTTTCAGAAGACGGGAAATCAAATTCTTCACCTAAAATCACTGTGAAAGAAAAATCATCCACAAATGAGTCAGACAGTCTACCTGCACTCATTCAAACACATGAAGCTAGTAAAAGCAATTTCCTACCTATTAAAATTGCGCAAATATATCCCACATATGAAGAAGCAATGGCTAATAAAGATTATGAGAGAGTACAATGTTTACTTGAAGATGTCATATATTTGATTACTACAGACCATGGAGGACAGACGGAGTTTTTAGATCTTATGTCTCGATTTCTCATGGGACCTTCACTAAATCTCATATTTAGTCGACTTACTGATTCATTTGATCAAGTTTACAAAATATATGCTACTGATGAAGAAGGAGTCTGTACAGACAAGGAAGACTCTATTGTAACTTTAGAGGAAATAACATTCCAAACACTAGCTAGCATAGCTTGTTTAGATGTTCCTGCTGAACAAGATCATTCTTCAACAATAACAGAACTAAATGAGGCAGAAAACTGTATACCTTGTTCTTCCAAGGCTATGTTTGTGGGTACATTTAGAGATTTGATATCTACAGAAAAATTTAAAGAAAGAGATGAAGTGTTGAAAATAACAATGGAATGTACTGACTTTTATGACAAAGGAATCATTGAGTATGCCACTGAAGAGCAAATTACATTACCAATGAACAATATGAGCGGTACTAAAGAAGAGATTGATACAGCCAGACAAACTTTCGAAAATTGTATAAAGAAGAACCTTGGTAAAGTACATATTCCTTGTACGTGGTTAATGTTTAACATCGTAATGCGATCCAAAGACAAACAAATTATGACCCTAGATGAGTGTAGAGACATTGCTAAAGATCTTGGAATTAGCCATGAAGATTTGCCTAAAGTTTTGTGGTTTCTCCACTATCGAGTAGGTTCACTGTTATATTATTCTGAAGTGCAAGGATTTGAAGACATCATTATTTGTGATACTAAGGTTAGTCAGTTATTGTGTTTCATTGTCTTATTAAGTTTGTAATGTGTATGTGCTATAGCTATTGTTTGAGGCTGCAACTCAGCTAGTAAAGAAAACATTTGTATTTAGCAATGTTGGAAAAGCAGCTGCTGAAAACTTTAAGTCAAAAGCTCAGTTTACACAACTAGATTTGGAAACAGCTGCTCATCGCAATACAGGAGATTTAATACCCATTAAAAAGCTTGTTATACTATTTAAACATCACAATATTATAGCTCCACTTCCTGTGACAGAAGATAGAACTGAGGTTGCTTACTTCATGCCTAGCATACTGAGAAGTGCTACAAAAGACGAACTGTCAACCATTTCATCTTCAGTGGAGGTAGCACCGATTATGTACAGATACAAGAGCGGCTATTTACCCCTCGGAGTATTTTCATCTCTCATAATAGCAATTATTTGCAAGCAGAATCCAAAATGGACACTGAAAGAAGATAATCCTTGTCGAAACAAGATTGAATTTCTTGTGAAGGATGACTATGACACAGTAACTATCATAAACTGTGTTTACTTTATTAAGGTTGTTCTATTTCGGGAGTGTGATCCAACCACGCCCACTTCTGTTCAATGTACTCACATTAGAAGTACTATATATGATATGCTTATGGAAGTTAATAAAAACCTCAAATATACCAACGCCAGAGTTCAGTATGGGTTTGAGTGTGTACATGACTTACCCAGTGAGAGTTTATTTCATCTATGCACACTAGAAAATGAGAAATCTACAAAAATGATGTGCTTGGAGAATCGAAGAAAAACAAAAATTGTGTCGCTAAAAAATGCCAAACAAATAGTTTGGTTCCAAATGGTAAGTAAATGTATATTATATATAATATATTTTTTTTATATGCTTTTATGACTATCTATTTATAGATAGACGATACAGTATCTGATAAGATTCAAACCAAGGAGTCAAAAGGTGAGATATTGTACAGCTACTACCACTCAATGGTGTAAATTACATTTAAAGTAATACGTTTTAACTAAGAACTGTGTATTTTAACTGATCTACTCAATTGGAGTCATTTTCTGAATGTTTGTGATATATAAATGCATTGTTGTAACACTTTATGGGGTTTTTTGGCACGACACAGGTATACTTTAAGATTGATCTACTTGAGTAGAGATATTTTTCTCGATAATTTTGCAGTACAAATGTATTATAGTAACAATTAATTGGTTTAAAGCAGTTTTAAAGTTGTCACAAATAGCAATAAAATCAAACTCACATTATCCAGATTCCCCTTTACCGAGCACTCCTCTCTACCAGCTACAAATATGGTATGAGGGTAAAGGGTACAACAGTGAAGGACCAGCTGGTCAAGTACTACAAGTAGTGCACACATTGTAATGAGTAAAAGGGTTCAGTTTATTTACATTAGCTGGGACCCTAAAAGGTGTGCAAGCCTACTCCATGCCCGCTAATAGCATATATTTTGTCCCGAAAGGCCAAATACGCAATTCTGCTACAAGAAAGGGGGTAATAACTGTTCAGGTCCAGCAACAAACAGACCAGAACAATAATAGATCATAATTGAAACTCATCATGTTAATTGATCATGCAATTTATACACACTACATAAGGGCTGCCACAGCCATATGTTTTTTGTTCACTTGCTGTTCAGTTGTCATTGCTCACTTGCTGTTCAGTTGGCATTGTTCACCTACTGGTCAGTTGGCATTAAAAAAAAAAAAAAAAAAGGTTGAATTGAAACTTTTTACTGTGGGAATTGAGCAAACCTGGTCCTTCGGCAAAGCTAACAAAGACACCATATGCAGTCTCTGACATAAAGTAAAGTCTCAGAACTGTACATGGTCCTTCGAGCTTGGAAAAGAAATCAGTGGTTGCAGTGAATTAAGAAAGCTGTAACTGGACTATCAAGACAAGAAATGGCTACAGTCAAAGAAAGCGATATTCTCAGAACAAAAAGAGGATATGGCAGACAAAAAGCTACAACAGCCATCAACGCGATAAAGAAGTTAAAGAACTGAAAATCAAAGGTGGTATAGCAGTAGCGGCTGTAGCAGAAGTTGCTAAACTGCACCAAAACTACATCATTGCATTGGAGAGAGAAGGAAAAACTCCAGAAGACAATCAAAATGAAGAAGAAGCTCAAGCAAGTGCATCAAGAAGAGTATGAAGACGATCTTGAAGAAATAGAAGATGCAATAGCTAAAGCACAAGTAGCTATTCAGTGTAATTTGGCTCATACCAAATCCAATGTATGGCTGAAATTGGAGTTGAAAGACTCAGAGAAAGGTGATGAATTGGTGGAATCATTGACTTACTTTGTTGAGTGAGCTCAATCCATTTTCTGATGATGGCTGGTTTGAAGACAAGATCAAAGCAACTGAGGCACTTGTGAGTGAAATTGGCAAGCAGTTGGCTAAGAAGTCAAGTTAAGCAGCAGCAGTTAAAGATGATGATGACACTAAGGTGAAACCGAAAAGTGAGTCACCAGCAGCTGTTAAACCAATTCCACCCTACAAGGCATCACTTCCAATGTTCAATGGATCACCAAGGGAGTTCAACAACTTTTACAAACGTTTTTCCACCATCATGACTACACATCAGGACTATTACACTGATGATGACAAAGTGTCTATTCTGGCGGAAGCTATGCTTTGTGATGAGGCTAAAGAAATGGTGCTAAACTGCCAGGTAGCTGGCTACACGGCAGCCATGGAAGAGCTACAGGAAAATTATGGCAAGAAAAGTGTGATCTATCCGATTTTGGTGGAACAGCTGATTCAAAGGCAGAGGTATGATTACACCACTGATGGCATGAAAGAAATGATTAGAAGATCTCACAAAGTACTTGAGGAAATGAATGACATAGATGGCAAAGATATTGAAATGTTGGCTATGGCTTTAGTGGTGAAAGACATGGATGCAGAAGGTAGAAAAGAATGGCAAAAGTATTGGGCAACAAAGATGACGTGCCAAACATCAGTAATCTGAAAAACTTTGCCATGCCACTAGCTAAACATTTGGATAAGAGGAATTCATAGTCAACTTGGGTGAAAAGAAACCATCAAACTTTCACTTCTTCACAATCCAATCCAACATCAAAAATGACTATAGAAGTTAATAAGTCTACAAAGATGGAAAATAAATCCTGTGTCATTTGCAAAGATCAGTCACATCCGATTTACAAATGCAACAAATTCACAGATGCATCAGTCACACAAAAATGGAACTGGACAAAGCAACACAAGATGTGCTCAAATTGCCTCAACACCAATCACCAGCTGGCAGACTGCACGTCGACGTACAGGTGCAGGCACTGTGGTGAGAAGCACAATTATCTGCTGCACTAGGATGAAGAGATCAAGAAAGGAGGTGCCAGCTTGACCACTGTAAAGACCAAGAATCTGAAGAAGAATGGTGCTGGCTTCATCCACACAGCAGTCGTGATGTTGAGGAATGGCAGCAAGTGCATTCCAGCCAGAGTTGCACTGGATGGGTGCTCCACTGATTCCATTTTTACTGAGGCTATTGCTGATGCATTGAAACTGGACAAAGAGCCAATGATTAAAACGGTTGCTGGAGCAGTGAAAAATGGAAAGACGACACACTCAAGCTCTGTAACAGTATCCACAGTTATTCCATCAGCAATGGCTCAAGATATAGACATTGCACTAGTTCAGACATTGCCAACTGTGACTCCTCCTGGTAACGTGAAACACATTAAAGCATTGGAGTTACTCAAAGACAAGAAATTGGCTGATCCTGAGTTAGGTGGAAAACTTGATGGAATCATTGGAGCTCCAGAATTGCCATACTTTTGGGCAGTTGGTGGACATCAGTTTTGCACTCTTGAGAGGCTCACTGTAATTGACACATGCTTTGGATGGTCAGTTTCAGGATGGTCAGCAGACTCTAGCAGTGAAAATGACACTGTCACCTTGAATTCAGAAATAAAAAATGATCAAGATATTGATGACATGTTTCACAAGCTGTATGAGTTGGAAAAGGTACCACAAGCCTCACTGCTGACAGAAGACGAAAAGTATGCAGTTAAGCAATTTGAAGACTCCGTCAAACAACACCCAGATGGCAGATATTCATGTGCATTGCCAAGAGTAAAGTCACCACCACCAATTGGAGAGTCAAAACACATGGCAATCTCTAGATTTTTTTCAAAACGAGAATAAAATGAAAAAAACTGGTGTACTGGACTTATTCAATGATGAGTTGAATTCCTATCCAAATCTTGGTCACTCAGAAATGGTGCCAGTGGCAGAGTGTGAAAATAAGTCATTCTACTTGCCAATTCAAGATGTGGTAAAGATGGGTTCCACCGCCACAAAGGTGAGGCCGGTCTTTAATGGCTCTGCAAAGTTAACTTCTGGGCATTGCATCAATGACTTATACCTCACTGAGCCAAATCTCTACCCACTAACATCTGACATTTTACTGAAATTCAGATGCAAAGCTGTTGGGATGACTGCTGACGATGGTAAAATGTACAGGCAGGTGAAACTGGCAGACTGTGACAAAGGCAATCACAGATACATCACCAGAGATGGCAATGGAAACCTGGTGACCATGAGGATGACTAGAGTCACGTTTGGCATCAAACTGTCTCTCGTGGCAACAGCTGTCATTCGCCATCATGCCACCAAATACATGGATAAGTTTCCAGCTGCACACATTGAAGTCATCCAGTCATTCTACGTTGATCATTTTGTGTCAGGTTCTAATTCTGGTCAAGAGGCCAAGGAGCTCTGCAGTCAACTGTGTGAATTATTTCTGGATGCTGGTATGGTTTTGAGAAAGTGGAGGTGTTCATCACCTGCTGTGATGGATGCAGTTCCGGATGAGTTGAAAGACAGGGAATCAGAGGCTGGCAGTCATTCCTTGAAAGCTCTTGGCATTCATTGGGATACCAATCAATATGAGTTGTTTGTGGCAACACCAGAAGTCAATCAAATGGGCATCATCACCAAAAGAGATGTTGCCAAAGCAGTGGCCAGCATTTATGATGTGCTTGGCTTGCTATCACCTTGGACGGTCTCTGGCAGAATTGTACTACAGAAGTTATGGGCTGAGAAGACAAAGTGGGATGAACAAATTCCAGCTGCCTTTCAACAGCAATGGGAGTGCTGGCTTGGTGATATGACAGAAATCAAGAATCTGCCAATCAAGAGGTTCACTCAGCCAGTGATTGACAAATCCACTATCATTTGCGGCTTCTGTGACAGCAGCAACAACGCCTATGCAGCTGTTCTGTACCTGAGAAACAATGATGGTACAACCAACTTGATCTTTGCAAAAGCTACAGTGAACTAGAATCAGCAAAACTGTTGGCTCAGATGACAGCACGTGTGGCCAACATATTGGCAATTCCGTTGAGTCAGTGCAAGTGCTGGACAGACAGCATGATAGTGTTGGCATGGCTGCAAAAACCGTTGCACAAAATGAAAGTGTTTGTGGCAAACAGGATTGCAATGATCAGAGACTTCTTGCAAGACAGTGAATGGCAACATGTACAATCAGAATACAACCCAGCAGATTTACCAAGCAGAGGTGTTTCTGCCAAGGAGTTAGCAAAATCTGAGTTGTGGTGGAAAGGCCCGCCATGGCTGTCTCTGCAAGTGCAACAATGGCCATCTCAGCCTGAAATCACTGTCGAAGAACTGCCAGGAATTAAGAAAGAGCCTGCTGTAGTTCTGCTATCAACTGAAAATGGGAAATTCCAGTTGTGGTCTCACTATTCGTGTTATAACAAACTGACCAGAGTTTTGGCATGGGTTCTGAAGTTTGCACACAAATGCAAGTCATCTGCAGCTGCTGATAGAACAGACTCAACAGCAAGTTCGGATCATCCTGAATTGCATCTGATGTTTGATGACTACAGAATGGCAGAGACTGCACTACTGATTCAACGGCAAAAGGAATCATTTTCTGATGAATACCAGTCATTGCTCATGAACAAGTCTGTCTCACCATCTTCAAAGTTGAGGGGGCTGAGTGATGTCATGTTAAAGTGCCATGACAATATGAAGATGATAAAAGTGAGAGGAAGAGCAAGTGAGAAGTGGCTAACTCCGGTGAATGCAAGAAGTTGCTGGAAACAGCACACCGAATGTATGGACATGCTGGAGCTGCCACCATCATTAGCATCTTGGCCAACCAACTTTATATCATTGGGGCTAAGAAAACGTTGAAAGGAATTGGCAGAAGATGTGTCACTTGTAGACAGCAGTCTGCAACAACACTACAACCACAAATGGGAGTTTTACCCAGCTGCAAAACAACACTGGAGCCTCCATTCTTCAGAACAGGAGTTGACGTGGCAGGACCAGTGAAGCTTAGAGAACGTTCTACCAGAAAGCCAGTTATCTACAAAGCATATCTGTGCATCTTTGTATGCATGGCAGTCAAAGCTGTAAACATAGAGTTGTGCAGGAGTTTGGATGCTCTGGAATTCCAGGCAGTCTTCTCCAGATTTTGTAGCAGAAGAGGAACTCCAGCTGAAGTGTTCAGTGACAATGGTGGAAATTTTGTTGCTACAGCAAAAGACATGGCAGCCACTGCAGCGATGAAGCAGGCACAACACAGGCTCCAACTGTCAAGTGGCACTTCAACCCACCAAAAGCACCGAATTTTGGAGGCTTATGGGAGGCAGCTGTAAAGAGTGCCAAACGGCTGATGAACAAGATGATACAACCACATGCACTTAGATTGGACGAGTTGATGACGACAGTGTTGTGTGAAGTGGAGGCACTGCTTAACAGCAGGCCATTGATATCTACAGAGATGACAGAAGTTGAGGAGGAGTTGATGCTAAATCCCGGGCATTTTCTGATTTTTAGAGCATTAAAAGCTCCACCAAGAATAGACATCTCCAAAGCCAAGCTATCATCACTAAGGAGATGGCAGCTAGTCAAACATCTATTTTATGAGTTTGAACGGGCATGGAAAGGATGTTATATTCAATCACTACAAGCAAGATAAAAATGGAGAAATCAGAGAGAGACAGTGAAAGTTGGTGACATTGTATTGATTAAAGACACGAAATTGATGAAGAATGCAAGATGGCCACTTGGCAGGATTGTCAAAACGTTTCCTGGCACAGATGACCAAATTAGGGCAGTGGATGTTCGTCACGATCACAAGACTTATGAAGAGCTGCATCAATGTTGATCCCGCTGGGGGGAATTTCTGTCGATGCCCCCCAGAATGTTCAGGTCCAGCAACAAACAGACCAGAACAACATTAGATTGCCAGTGTAAATTGCAAATTATTCATATTAAGTAAATACCATATTATCAATATTGGCCTCTATGATATGAGTTCAGAAGAAGCCAAGTCTGCAGCACTTTTTCTTCAGTATTGGTAAAGCTTTCACTGGCACAAGCTCATTGCATATCACGAAAACGTTATTTTTTAGTGAAACAAGAGAATTGATGTGATAATTTGCCTCAATTTTAACTATAGTACCTTCAGAATGTCTAAACATAAGCTGAGTATTACCTAAAATTCTACCTCCATTTTCTTTAATTCATTATCTGCCTTTTTAGTGGAGCAGTTATGTAATTCATCCAAATCAGTAGTACAGAATGTGCAGACATTTATGTAGTGATGAAGCAAAACAGATGTTTTGATTTTCTTACTTTCTTTTCTTCAAATGTTTATCCAGCAAGCTGCTTTTTACACTTCCTTTGTGCCTACTCCAGTCTGACTAATTTCAAATGGACTTACGTTACTTAAGTACCCCATCGACAAGCACATGATGTATTTCATGGCAAAATTACATGCGGAGTTGAAGTGCCTAAACAATTCTAGAAAGTGACTATAGATGTCACAGCCATACCCCTTGGAAGAGTCTAATGGACATTTTAAATCCTCACCACAATTTTTGCCACATACAAAAGCTCTTAGACAAATCCAATGTTAAGCAACCAGAAACCATGTGGTCAACATAAAAGTTCAATTGGAATACAAAATTTCACGCAAATTGTTTTTGTGCAGCATTTTGTATTGATTGCAAAACAAAATACATCTATGTGAATCATTTATTTGTTTAGTATGTGTCTTATGTGACCATAAAAGGCCCTCCAATTCTCTATAAAAGCAATTTATATCTGTTTTCTATTCATAGATGAAGAGAAGGACATGCCAACTATAGTTAGAATCGAATATCCACAACTACCCATTGCAGCAGTAAAAGGTAAATATTATTATCATGGTATGTTAGTGAAGTTTAACAGAAATGAAGGAAAAAAATTAGTTCAAGAGATTAAAAACTCCTATAAGCTGTTTTAGTCACTGCGTTCACTTCCCAATATACTACAAAAATTTGTGTGGCATTATTAGTTCTACATAATATAGCAAAATTAATGACTACTGGACAGATTTTCAAGCTCTGCAAAGTTTGATTATTGCTAAGGTATCAAAATGCATCAAGTAGTTGAAGTCTACAAGTATCTTAGAGGCAAAAGTATGACACCTTTTCTATTCAGTGTATCATCAAACCTCTGCTTCACACTTATGATTGTGTTGTTGTTTTTTGTTTTGCTTTATGTTATGTTTATTGCTTACCTGCACTGACTAGACTAATGTATTTTTCTGAGTGGATAAAAAATACTCTGATTCCTTGTGAATAGAATAAAACAATCTTTAGTGTAAGTATTAATTTGTCAGATGTGGTACATGTCCCATACTTGTCTAGATAGGAGAATTTTTTTTACAAACTTTGAGACTTTATACATGTGCAATCATTAAAAGTGTTTGCCAAAGGTTTGTAAGTTGACTCCACTGCAATTGTATTATATATATATATATATATATATATATATATATATATATATACTAGCAAGTACCCCACCACACAATGGCATTTGGCATACTGCAAAGTAAGAATGCGGTAACATAAGTTTTTATTTAGTTATACCATCCTCTACCATTTCTTCAAATCACATAAGTTTCCCATTCCTGCTCTCTTTATTCCTGAACTGTCTCAGCTTTTTTTAATCCCCACCTCCTTTATTTCAGCTCTTTTTGAATCATGGAGGCCCTTCTGTTCTGAATCTCTCTGTCCTTCTATCATGGTTGTGGACTTAGGCTAAATGAAACTGTTGCCTTCTTTTTCGTACTTTCGCCTGCCTTTTTGAAATTTACATACGTTCACTCAACAATTCAATTCCACCCGCTTTTTAGTTTCATTTAATCATTTTCTTCTTGCTTTCTCATTCGTACTTTTGTCTTCTTTTATTATACCGCCTTACCTCGCCAATTCCGCCTGCTATTTAGTTACAATTAATCTCCTTTTGCCTTCTCTGTTTTACTTTCACCTTCCTTTTTGAAACCTATGCCACTCTCCCTCAACTATTCCACCCACTTTTCAGTTACAATTAATCACTTTCTATTAAAAATGACGACACTTTCTATTAAATATGACGACACTTTCTAATAAATATGATGACACTTTACCCATTCAGTGCAATGAAGATGCTTTACCAAACTGTTTAATCTCATGACTTATTCATGAATACACTCACTGTCGTTGGTCGTAGTTATTGACACACAAGCATTATAATTATAGATTTTCACTTTCTCAGTATTACTATTCATTATACAACTAGCTTATGTAACACAAGTGGAGAGAAACAAACTCAATGTTAAAATTACTAAAGGAATTTTCCGTGTTGACAACTTATTTTTTTTTTACATTGAAGTATTCAACCTTATATAAATGCATTCATCCCTTGTGAATATATTGCACTCTTTATGAATACCGAATACCATCCAGCAATCCGTGCATTCATCCATTTCCTTGATACAACATAGCAGACTTCATTTAGCACAATTGTGCATACACATTAGACTGGTAAAGAAGTAGGAAGCCTGAGAAACATCGACTTGAGGAGAGAGATAGGCTTTTGTTTATGAGGATTGTTTGAGCCAAATCATGTGACTAATTCCGAGCATGTCTACAGTGGCTAAGTTGTTTTCTTTCATTCCCATTGACTTTGTAATGTTGAAATAGTACTTTTCCTCCATTTGTGGAGCATACTGAAGGAATACTTTTACCTGCTTTGACGAGAGATTTCCAATGGGGCAAACCCCAGATGTGTAGCTGCTTCTGTTAGGAAGTTATTCAGTTTTAGTGCAGTCAACTTAACTACAGCTTAGAACATGCATATACCATATGAAAAAAAACCTAACAATGAAATAGGAGGGACACTACATAGAGTATCCCTGCCCAAATTGGGGATGAACATTATATGAGGAATTTAAAATCCCTATCCCAATACAAAAACTACTCCAGTTAAGCCCTGACATGTATATTGCTGTAGTTTTGGTAACTGGTTTTGTTGAGTTTAGAATGCTCGAACAGTATCTATTCCTATAAGGATAAGAAAGTTAGAACTCAGCAGTACATCAAGCTAATTATTTTTTCATTATTATCTAATTTAAAACTAGGCTAACTCTGTTTCTTTATTAATAAATCATATATTGCAAATAGGCTAAAACTTGTATACCCAGTTTTACATACTAAGCAACTGTAACCATTACATAACTAACTACTAGCATCTTGTTTTCTTTCTAAGTCCCTAAATAAGCTGGAGCCAAAAATATAATGCATGTTTCATGTAAACGTTGTTAATTATAGTAAACTATTTAGAAGGTTATTTTATGTAATACAAATGTTTTATGTGTATACATTTATTTTTTTACAGAATCTCAGTCTACTTTGCCTGGGTTTATTCAAGATGAGAACATTTCTGTGTCTTACAATGGACACAAAAGTTCTGTGGACTGGAAAGAGAATGGAATACAACTTCAATTTGAAGACAACAAGTCTGAAGATTACAGTAATATTCCTATTCAAATATCTACAGGATCATTAGGTTACACCCGAATGCCTAATGAGGTTGAGTCAGTTAGCAAAGTTTATCACATCCACAGCTCCAAGATACCCGAGACCTCTGTAACGATTAGAATTAAACATGATGAACCAAATGATGTTCATAATTTATATTTTTTTACTTGCTCTGAAGACATGCCTCCTTATGACTTCACTTATCTTCCTGGAGGAACTTTTACATCTATATATGGAGAGATAGTGGTTTCAAAATTTTCATTTTTTAAAATCGGTAAATTTTTCTCTCGTGTAAGAAGTGTCCTGAGTAGGTGGGAAAAATCTTATGAGGTATCTCTATATCGTGGTACTGTACCATATAGTAGGTCATCTGAGCTGTGTTTTAACCTTTACGTATCACTTGTAAAGAATTGCAACACTTTCAGACAAGGAGTAAAGTCTTTTATCAAGGAAGAGTACAAAGAAGATGTTCAATTAGTGTCTAATTGTGTTACTCCCTTTAATCCCACAGACACCAAAGTGACCGTATGTGGGGAAATTACTCCATCTGATGCTAGTTTGGATGAACCTGATTGCACATTTCTACGTAAAACTCATGTCAATAATTATGTTAATGCTTCTCCTCCTCTTCTAAAGTATCGGCTCCGCATCAAACCTGGTTCTTCAGTGACAGTAAAGTTTAACCTAACAGGACTTCAAGATATTGACCATTTAACTATGAGTCCATACAATCTACCAGGTAATAAGTAAAATATATTAGGAATATATTTTATCCTCAAATTATTGTTTAACAGATTCTATTCCAGCCATGATGCATAACAGTAGTATTCAAAGTGATTCAAGTAAGTAGCTATTATCTAACTAGTCGTGTGTGCTTTAGCAAAAGTGGTAAGCTAGCTAGCCTAGTAATTGGCGAGCGAGACACTTACAGGGTTAACACAATTTGAAAATCGGGGATGTTTGTTTATTGGCGAGCGAGCTACAACCGGCTCATAGTATGAAAGAGAAGGCATACATGAAGTTATGAGCATTGTAAATGAATATACAATGTGTAAGAGAGCACAATTAAATGGTACTTGTCTTCCATGAAATTTTAACCAAATACGAAATTACCTACTATGAAGTTTCCACAATCTTATAATGAAGTTATTTAAGACAAACACAAAGTAGCTAAGAACTAAGCTAAAGGGTAGCTGTCCCTGAGCTGCAGAACATCTATTTGTATGATATAAAATAAATAAATTGTTCCCTGGCCTAAACTGAAGCCTGAACTATAATGTCACTATTTTTACTTCCAATGTAATTTAGATTATCCCTTTACTATGAGCAATCTTGTTCTTATAAAGTGGACTGACTCCAATAACAAGGAGCAAAGAATTCAAATAATCTCAGAACTTAGTCCCAAATGGAGTGACATCAGTGACCTACTTGGATTCCGTACTGCTCTCACCCAACAAATAGAACTCAACTGCAACAGAGTACAAGATCGTTGTAAAGAAGTCATGCGTTTATGGCTCAGCAGTGAAGAAGGAGCATATCGTTATCCCACCACATGGGAAGGTCTAATTAAACTATTAGAGGATATTGATTTATCAAGTTTAGCTTCAGACGTTCGAGAGGTAGTGTGCCAAAACACAGTATAAAGTAAACCATTAGAATTAGCTACATATTCTTGTGATGAAATTGTTTGAATGTGAATTAGTTGCAAAGTATACATTTTATTGATGTTTTTGTATTGTGTTGACTATTTATTTAGCTGGACATTTTTGTGAATTATATTTTATAGATATTGTAATTCAATGTTTGCTGTAGCTATATATGAAGAGAATATGGATGTATTGTGTGTCCTTAGGGAACACTGCAGGTCAGACATGATAGGGAATTAAATATGTCAACATAATTATTGCTCATCTCATTAAAGAACACTATTTATTGACCACTTCACCCATGTACGTCAGGCATCATTGTGAGTAGGAAACTTATCTATTTTCTTTGTTTCTATTGGTACCATTCTTCCAGCTGATAAAGGTAGAGCCACAGTCCTCATGAATAATGAAGAATACTATTCTAAGGTCACCCAGTTAATACAATCAGGCACTTACTGACTAGTTCAGAAGGATCCAACTAAGACTCAGGAAACTAAAATAGGTCATGAATTAAAGAACTTAGAAAGGGAAGATAAAATTCCTACTATGTTGTACAACAGGTTGAGACCCACTGGATGTAGACCACCTCTTCTTTATGGTCTCCCTAATATACACAAGTTAGGAATTCCACTCAGACTTATTGTTTACTGCATTGGATCACCATCTTCCAATGTATCAAAGTTCATATCTAACATGATGATATCTCCATTGTTTGGTAAGACATGATCAAACATAAAGAATTCAACACATTTCATGCAAACAGTTAGTAGTGTATGCTTGAGATCTGATGAAATGATGGTGAGTTTTGATGTGTCTTCCCTGTTCACCAATGTTCCAATAGACGAAGCGTATCTGTGATCAGAGATAAGCTCCAGAATGATGAAAGTCTAGATGAGAAAACATGTCTATCTCCTGTGTGCATCACAGAATTATTAGAGGTATGCCTTTGATCAACTTACTTTAGATACAACAGGAACTGTTGTGAACAAGTAGATGGAGCAGCCATGGGTCCTGTTTCTGCAGTTGTGGCCAACTTGTACATGGAATTCTTTCAAGAAAAGAAGCTTTAAACTCAGCTCCAGTTAAACCTGTTTTATGGAAGAGATGTGTAGATGACACCTTTTGCATAGTTAAGAAAGGAAGTGAAAAACATTTGTTGGACCATTTCAACTCTGTAAGACCTATAAATTTTACTATGGAATCAGAGGAAGATAGTAAGCTACCTTTTTGGATTGCTGATTGAAGAGAGAGAGAGAGTGATGGTATGCTTACATCCACTGTGTACAGAAAACTTACACACACAAACAGATACCTTCACTTTAAGTTTCATCACCTAATCATGTAAAGAGAGGAATAGTGAGATGCTTGTATCAGAGAGCTAGGAGGGTAACTAATATAAGTGAAAACTAGGAGGGTAACTAATATGAGTGAAAACTTGAAGAAAGAAGAGAAAAACCTAAAGCAACCATTAGGGCAGGCTCTAAAGGAATAGTGAGATGCTTGTATCAGAGAGCTAGGAGGGTAACTAATATAAGCGAAAACTAGGAGGGTAACTAATATGAGTGAAAACTTGAAGAAAGAAGAGAAAAACCTAAAGCAACCATTAGGGCAGGCTCTAAAGGAATAGTGAGATGCTTGTATCAGAGAGCTAGGAGGGTAACTAATATAAGCGAAAACTAGGAGGGTAACTAATATGAGTGAAAACTTGAAGAAAGAAGAGAAAAACCTAAAGCAACCATTAGGGCAGGCTCTAAAGAGTTACCTTCTAAAGATCACACAAATACTGCTGAGCAAGAAGAAGGTTTGATTCTTACTATTCATCCATACATTGCAGGATTGAGTAAGAGTATTCAGAGAGTGTGTAGAGATTTTGACATCAAAACAGCATTTAAGTCGGGTAAGACACTAAGATCACATCTTACTAAAGTCAAAGATACTATATCCATTACCACCAAGTCATCAATAGTATAGAATATACTCTGCAGTTACGGTAAAGTATACATAGGTGAAACAAACTAGAAGGCTTGAGCAGAGAGTGAAACAACATCAGGATGCTTGTAAGAGAGGTGATGAGAAGATTTCAGCCATTGCTGAACATGCTTGGCAGCAGCATTATCCCATTACATGGGAAGAGGTAAAAGTTGTAGACAGAGCCAGTAAGAATTGTGAGTTGAATATGAAGGAAGCTCTACACATACAAATGACACCTGATAACAACAAGTTTAACAGAGACATAGGTTTAGAGCTTCCAGGATGCTGGCTGTCCATGCTGCATGCATATCACCCTCCAAGATATAGTAGACAGTAAGTGTACCCTCCAGAAATTGTGCTGTTTACAATGCGTTGTTATACCACCACGGAGAGTTCGACCTCAATTGACCCCTGAAGAGGACTTCTTGAAGTCGAAACGCCGGGTTAAGTTTTAATTGACAATATTGGCTGTTGGAGCGAGAAAATTTGTTATTATTTAATATAATTATTTCAGCTGAGAATGACTGAATCATAATAATAATTAATCTTACGATATAAGAATAAACCGAAAAACTAAACAAAAATAACGATGACAAAACATCTACAAGTGTGTGATGCACTAAAATATGACGAGTGTAATACACAAATCTAGTAAGAAATAAACTCACAAAACAGTTAAGGCTTTAAAACCACTGAGGACATTTCTAATTGTGGTGCCTCTTTGTAAAGCATTTATCTTCTAAGCATAGGAAGCAGACATACTATTCCATTTCTTGCGGCGTCACAGCGTTACAATTTTAAGAAACGCATGCGTTGCGGCCCAAAAGAAAAGGGAAAGATCGCCGGAGTTATGAGGCCATATTCAAAGGTAGTACCGACCCTTTACCAACCCTAAGCTGGAGGGAAAGGCTAAAGAAGGCCAACAAAATAAATAGGCGTGCCATGTAATAATGGACTGGAAGACGTTGCGGGCATACCAACTGAAGTGTTTTCTCTTCTGCTCGGTGGAGAAGAAGGCGGCAGTACTAATGTTCCTTTGGTACTGGTAATACCAGGTAGCCCCGGGGTAGGCTGTTTTTACAAGCCCTTCGCAACTAAACTGTACGATTTAGGTGGAGGGAACTTTGAAGTAGTTGTTCTAATACTAATTTAATAGCTGAAGTTGATTCACTCACCTCCTCTTCTTTAATTTATATTTTTTACTACAACTTTCAGAGTACAACAATTGAAAGCTTTAAATACATAGCCTACACACTTTACATATTATGTAATTTTATGAGTAACTTGCCTGGAATTCTGTATTATAATGATAATATGCTTCTATATGATTACTGGACTAAAGTGAATTCCAATGGCAAGTCTCTAATTAGTCCAATCCTCAACATCTTTTCAATCCATCACCATTCTCCTTTGACAAAATACGACAGATGAATAGATAATGAATTAGAAGCTGTTCTATATAATATGCATTTGCAATTGTTCAAAATATTTTGATTAAAGTCTGACCTCAAATAATGTTTATGACATCATTGAAAATTAAAACATTAATGTGACCTCAAAACATCTGAGATCTATGCATTCCTTGGTTCATGCCAGGTGGCGGCGCTCCTTGATAAGCGGGCTGCCCAGGAGGGCCCATTCCAGGATGAGTCCCCATGCCCTGCTGATGGTAAGTTCCAGGTTGCCTCTGCTGCATCACTTGCTGCATCTGTATGGGCGGGTTGGCTTGCATCGGGTGCATCCCAGCACTCATGCTAGCCCTAGGGTTCATCATGTGAGACATGTGTGCTGGATTGGACCGATAAGGACCCCCGGGAGGCCCATACTGCTGGCCCATCATCTGCTGCTGCTGTTGCTGCTGCTGCATTTGTCTCTCCCTCATCAGCCTCAAGTACTGCTGGTGCTGCTGCTGACGATGGTGCTGCTGGAAAGCCTGAAGGCGGCGGTGACCTGGGTTGTGGCCCCCAGGCACCATCATTGATCCTGCCATGTTCGGAGCGTACATGGTCGGAACGCCGCCTCCCGTGTCCGTGTTCATCATGTAGATCTTGTTCAGTCTGCGCTTCATCATGGCAGCGTCTGACTGAGACGCCATGAACTGCCGCTCATGCATGGCATCCCCTGGGGCTTTGACTCGCATCTGGCCCCCAGGACGGAACTGCGGGTTCATCATGTGAGGGTGCATCTGCTGGGGCATGTTCACGACGGGGTTCACTCCGGGTCTCTGTGGACCAGTCATTGCAACATTCCCGCCCTCAGCCATCTGGGCCCCAGCCACTCCAGGGACAGTTTGCCCAATTGGTCCTCCTGGCTGTGGTCCCCCTGAAGGGTGAGTAGGCATGCCCATACTGCCACCTGAAGCTCCTCCCATCCCGACACCTCCAGAGGTTAACGTCGCAGCACCAGGAACAACACCCTGCTTAGGAGCATCCCCTTGAGCAGAATCTGGAGCAGTGAGTATACAGTATACAGGAGATCATTTGCTAAAATTCATAACTTATTTACTTCATTTTTATGACTAACTGTATTATTTCAACATCATTCCAGCATAGTTTTTACATAATCAATAGATTAATTGTTGTTGTTGTTTTTATTATTTCCCAGATATTGTATGTACACAGTATACAGCTATCACAGCAACATTTCTTCACCTACATATATACCTTGTGTCTGTCTGCCTGTCAATGGCTCCTGAGCAGATGACCTGCATGAGTAGGTGGAGCCAGTCCAAGGTGTTGGACTCACTGGCACAGATGGAGGCCAGCATAGAGCCCACCAGACTCAGACGCAACTTGAGAGCAGCAAACAACATGGCCTTGCCATGCTCATCATTGGGCATGCCCTCCTGCACACACACACACACACACACACATATTCAATTGACCATCATCTTACGGAGGCACCAGAGTGTCTACTTAATTCTGACCAGCATATTATTTATAATTATAAAAAATTAACATCTAAGATCCACAGTAAAAGCTTATATATACGTATATACCTTAGCCGCAAATAATAACTGTTAATACAGCTATCACACTGCTGTTACCTACTTTGTCAAATGCTGTCAGAAAGTTTGAGAGTTGACTTTTGAGTGGTGCCAATAGCTCCTCGTGAGTGGTGGACTGGGCGTGCATGCATGCCAGAACCAACTCCAGAAATGGCTGTTGCCATTGGAGACCAGTTTTGGGTGTGGTCCCTCCACTGGAGGATATAACAAAAAAATAATAATAATAAATTTTGAAAAAAGAAAAAAAAAGTTCACCCCAATATCACATCAGGGAAGTCTAACAGCAATACGGGTGAGCTATAGAAGATACCATTATTAGTGCTAATGGTTTATAGTAATAATATATTACAATACAGATGGGTGAGTCCCACTTTATATACATGTATGTCTACTGATAACTTCTCCATAAGCCAGTGCTCCCAAGACAAGAGGAGAAATAAATTTCATTTAACTGAGCTTTAATATTACAAAAAAGAATATCAAGATACATATTGTATTTGAAGTCTCACTGGAATTAAAAATTTTTTTTAATTAGCACAAGCTCCAAACACAATAATAGACCATTACATACTTTCTCTACAGACTGACTTTGTGGCTCTAGTCGACCTTCTCTTCTCCTGGTTCTTCTCTGGGTTCCACCATTGCCCTTGGCCCAGGACGTTGCCCGCACTCTTCAGGACACGCCCCAACACAGACTCCTGGAGCTCAGAGATGAGAGGAGTGACCAATCAAATGCTGGGACTGTAGTCATGACAACACCAAACAAAACAGTTGGTGATTAAAAAAAAAATAATAATAATAATAATGAAACCAATCAAACAAAACAACAACAATAACAACTAGAAAACAAATAAACCATGTGTATTTGATCTAAGATTGGACAAATCTCAATTATGGGCCTGCCCACAGACACTAAAGCAGCTGATTTACTATACTATTTCCTGTCCATAAAATCTAGATATGACTGAGATCTCAAGTTACATCGGAACATTGAATAACTAATAACATATTTTTACTCTAAGCCCTAAATATAGTTTCTCCATGCCGCCCATAACTCCCTTACCTAAAAGATCCACTCCTCCCTCCACAAGGACTCGATGGTCTGCCCAAGCCACTCATTTCTGCACGAGTCTTCAAAGACGCGGATCACCTGAGCTGCCAGGTCCTCCAGTAGCGCTGCCCGAGCAGTGGCCCCCACGGCTTGTGCAATGGATGCATTGATGTGCAGGAGTGAATTATTCACTGTCCACTGGTCCAGATTCTAACAGAGGACAACATGATTACATCATCGTTACATCATTTACTATTACATAAACATGTACACAAAATATTAAATTTTAAATACTTTTTAGTTATACTTATTAAATAAATAAATAAAGAAATAAATAAAGAAATAAATAGAAATAAATAAAGAAATAAAGAAATAAAAGGGACTATAGCTCTATATACTACTGCATATGCAGGATAATTAAAATATAAAATAAAATAAACTGGCTAATAGTAGGATTTTGAGAATAAAAAAGTTGATAAAGGCTAAGAAAAAAAAGCAAACAAAAAAAATAATCATAATTTTTCTTCCTATTCTGCTTACTTCTGAAGAATCACTCTTGGCACGTCTGCCGAGGTGCTCCATGGAAGGAGAGGTGGAGTAAGGACAGCAGAGAAGCAGGAGATGGCGGGATTGTACTGATGTCAGCACCCCGTACCCCAACATGTCCAAGTCCAGCAGGCGGGCGGAGTTGGTGGCACACTGGCTGCGTATCCATGGCTCCACACACACCAGCTCCAGAGTCTTCCTCAACTGCGATATTCAGTACATGTAAACACTTTTTAAACACAAATACACACATACATGATTACATACACACATACATACAAACAAACAAACATACAAACATACATACATACATACATACATACTGTACATACATACATACATACAAACAAACATACATACATTACACACATACATACTGTACACACATACATACAAACATACATATATACAAACATACATACATACAAACAGTAGGAGACAAAATAAAGTTCTTAATTCCGTTCCATAGTACGGCCATAAAAGAGTAGGTTCATTACCACAGTTTATATTGTTGCGTTCCATACCATTTGGACTAATAAACGGCCGACACCGTTTATTGAAACGGTAAAAAACAGGTAAGCTTTTCCATCAAAAAAGCTCATACAAAATTTAACTTATTTCAATAAAGCTGCAGATCGAAGTTTTGAAGGGCACAGAACTATAACAAGGTCCGCACTTCATAGGTCTTAGCAACCGATGGACCTCCAGTAGTAAAAAATCCAAGCCTGAGAAGGCCCTAACATCGAGAAAATGTCGATACCGTGCGGTGGTTGAACTAACAATTCTCTGCGGGACAATTTCGAATAGGACAGCTTCAATTTTTTTTAACCCAAAAAGTTCCGCCTCTGGAGCCTGTAAACAAAAAATCGGAACGTTTTATTGGATAAACGATTTTTTTTAATATTTCTATGAGCGAGGCATGCAGTGAATGAGAAAGAATAACAATAACGTTTAGTCTATACCTTTAGACATTGTGTGCAAGTCCGCCACAGTCACAGCCGACCAATCAGAATCCACGGCCTCGTTCCTCATCTCTTGCTCAGCTGATGCCAGTGCACATATCATCTGAATAGAATATACACGAACCAGTTATTAACTCGATGACTAATAATAATAATAATAATAGTAATAAAAATAATAATAATAACAATAACAATAAATAAATAATAAATAACAGAAAATTGGACGAATAAAGTAGAACCAAAAGAAATCTCAGAATAATTACAAAATGATTACTCTCTCTAGATCCCTAAAAACACACAAAAAAATCGCTCATTCTTGAGTTGTACGTTGTACACATACATAGTTGTATGATGGGGATTTCCCCATCATTAAGTGCAGATGGCGTCCCCACTGTATGCTTGCAGTCTTTCGATGATGACGACACGCTGGACTTCTTCCTGGTTTTAGTAGTGGCCACGCCCACTGGGGTGTCTGCATTGCTGTGCAGTTCAGTCTTGATTTCACTGATCCCAGGCTCCGTCTTGATGGACACCAGTGGTACTAGAATCAAACACGGAGTCGTCCTCCATTGGGAGGTCCTCTGCCTCAGTTTTGAGGGGGATGCTGGATGGAGGGGGCTGAAATTTGGCCAGTTTTTGCTCTAGCTCGAATATGGTGGACAGACGCTGACAGAAATTCTTGACTAAAGGACGTGCCAGTACCACACACGCAGCTACATCTATGAGATGCTGGAAGAGAAAGTGGAAAGGAATAGTCAAAACTAAAGTCCCATATACAAGTAAATATGTACACTACCATCTCTCAAGGTGGAAGCATTTAAGCATATTAAAAAATAATAACATTAATTAATAGTAATAATTTAAAGCAGGTGGCTGGCTTTCACACACACACACACTTATCAACTAACCTGCCCCATACTCTCTCGCCCCCCTCCCCCCCCAACACACACACACAGACATACACACACACACACACATACCTTCAGCACCAAGGGTAATTAATACAGTTGAAGTATTTTCGTGTTGTAGGTTTGATGTGTTCCACTCTCTCTACAATCAGGCGAAGGAACTCATGACAGTCCAGCAAGTCTTCCTACACAACAATCAATCAATAAACCACAACACTGGCTAATAACTGAACTACAGAAATAGCTGGCTAACAACAGAACTACAGAAATAGCTGGCTAACAACTGAACTACAGAAATAGCTGGCTAATAACTGAACTGCCTACAGAGATTAAAGTAATAACTAAGACAAATCAAGAAAACATCTTGCCTATGTGCACAAGGAATGCAAGAAGGGGTGGAACTCTCTCTCCCTCTCCTTCTCTCTACATATTTTAGTTCACAAAAGCGACCATAACTCCAGAATCATTCTATGCACAAGTTTAATTCAAATAGTATACTACTCCATAGAAAAATTTTTTTCTATTGATAGACTACATGTGACCAAGAAATATTAGCTTTACAAAAAAAAACAAAAAAAACAAACAAACAACTTGCATATTAAAGACCTTAATCGTGTTAACCTAGCATAAATATATGTATACATACATATACCTAAACCTATGTGCCAGTTTTTGTTAAAAAAGTATCCAGTTCCCAAATCCATTGGACTACGCAAGATTTTCTTTCTTTTATCTTTTTTTATAGCCAACTAGTAGCTTTACAAACTGTAGCACACACTTGTTCATAATGTTTAGAAGAGAAACCAAGTGAAAAATGAATACTCCCTCATTTACAACCATGTACAAGCAAAGACAATTTCTTACAAGAAACACTAATACTGACCCTGAAACTGATAAACAAAAATTATAGGTGTGAGCAATGAGTAGTCTGTAACACTTTTCCATTAGCAACCCTTTACCTCATGAAACTCTCCCTTGCATACAGCATTCTGCACATGATATCCTTTACCTGATACAGCCAGCCAGACAAGTAGACCATGTACTGCCAGCTGTTGAGTTCAGCCAGTCCTTCCTCCGAGGGAGTTTGAGTCTGGGCTCCTGACACACCCTGTTGAACTAGCTGTCATGGTTTCCTGGCGAGGGATGGGCGTGGGCTCGTTGCTAATGTGCCAGACACATTCCTGCATATATTTGGTAAGGGACACCGTCCAGTCTGTGCTGGGAGTTCAGAGTGTAGAGGGGAGAATAGAGGGAATCAGGAACAAGAGTAAAGAAGAAATGAAAGTATGATATCATATTATAGCACAAGTTCTCTAATGTTAATGAGAATTCGTCCATGAATTATACATTTTTGCCTCTAAATTTCTTCAGACTCCAACCAAGGGTTGACTCAGAAATTTAATAAACATCGTATGTATGAATGATTTACGTATGTATGCGTTTATGTGCATATGCAGGTATGTGTGTAGGTATGTAATATTAATAGAGTGCTACATATTTATACATAGTCTAACTCAGTACAATGGCTGAAGTGTGAATACTGCAGGACTACTGTCCATAAAATATACAAAGTAGGGCAAGAAAGCATTGTACTATTAGTACATGAGTATTTCTAACTAAACATATTAGAGAATTTTCCAACTGAGTAAAGCAGTTTGACCCTTACAGGGTTTATTTCAGAGTTTTTCCCAAGGGGGGGAAAATGGGCGTGGCTTTGACTTGAAGGGGGCAATTATTAATTATTATATTCATTTGTAATGTCAACTTTGATGTATTTTGACTAAGGAGTGCTCAGATTTTACTACAGCACAGCAACAATACCAAGTTAATCTTATTTCAATGCCTAACATTGTCTATTTTTTTGCCTACAACATTTTCCCCATTCTTTAACTACTGTCCCATTGTTATTTGTTCAATACACATCAATTTAGGTGTACTAAAATGGAAACTAATTCCTGGAAAAATTTTTATCAAGTGCACACTGTCTAGCTTAAGAACTAATTTGAAGGCTTAAATGGACAGTGACCACATCTTCCAATGCAGCTGCTTGAAAATTCCTATTAATGCTTCTCAGAGGTGCCTGACTTAGCTATTGACAGGATATATACTCATGCCATTAGTAAGGATATCAGAAAATACTGCAAGCGTGCACAGCACCCGCAAAAGAATTCAAAACGGTAAACAATTCAATTTCTAGGGTGATACGGGTACTGATCGATAAACCAGAGGATTCTGTTTAGTGCAATTTGGGACGGGGTCGACCACATAACTAACACAAAAACGCGAGGGTCAAAGTACAAAATGACATACATACGTCCGTACATAATTATATCTAAATAAATAAACCCGATTTTCGATTGTGTTACTCCTGTAAGTGTCTCGCTCGCCAATTACTATCAGTTGATTCTCTGCAACTTAGCATTTCTGTAACAAGCCACTAGTCTGTATAATTTTTTTGATTACGAGCTAATCACCTGTCTAAGGCAGGGTTTATTTCAGGGGGGGCAAGGGGGGGCTTTCGCCCCCCCTTGGGTTTGTTTTGCCCCCCCTTGCAGTATGAGTGTATAGTTATGAAATCAAAATTGGAGAAATCACTGAATCAGTATTGATTTGTGAGAAAGACAAAATACAGGTTAATTAATTATACTGATATTCTTCTATGTTTTCTGTTCCAAACATCAATCATTTGTTCTAATTCATTGTCAGACAATTGTTCAGGAGATTCTGAAGATATCCTCATTAAATGTGACAAGTTAAATTCAGACAGCCTGTTCTGTAGCCGGGACTTGATATTTTTCATATGTGAAAAGCTTCTCTTTACAAAGAAAACTTTTAAATAACGTGTATTGTTTTGTTGTTGTTTTTTTCTTTCCAAGCAGTTGCAGAGAGTTGTTACTATGGCACTGAAATCCCTTTACCCTGTACGCTAAATTTAAAAACTGGACCTTATTTTCAGTAGTAAAATGACTCCATGCCGCTGGTCCCCCAAAGCTGACTTATCTTAGCTCTGAACAAGAAGTAAGAACACTGTCTCTAATAAACATTCCCAAGAATACTAAATAAGTCGTTAAGATTTGATGGAACTTAACTACAGCAATACTGCTACAAAACTGCTATAGACTATGTGTTTTATAATATCAGCTTTACGCTTATGTAAGTCGATTGAAATTAATGTTTTCGCTCATATTCACCCAGTTTAAGAAGACATTACACGATTCATTTATTCTTAAAACATATTTTAAATGAGTTTAAATGAGGATAATGATGGAATAGTAGGTAGTCAAGGTGTGGTAGCAATAATGTTTCTCTACCACCTGGTCAAGCCTACGATAATATTGATAATGGAAATGTATTGATAATGGAAATGAAATTAGCCATGTATTTTCCATGTCAATTAAAAATTGCAATACTGAACTAAACTTTCCTTTGTATTGTTTAAAGTACTTGTATTCTTTTGCATGATGAAATGATAGTATAAAAGTGTGAAATATTAATTAATGAGCTTGCAAGCTCAAATTATAATAATGTTACGGTTTGGGGTCCTAAATTGAATAATGTTAGAAATGTAATAGTTATTCAGCTGAAATGAGTGCTAGCAAATCAAATGATTGACTCATTAGAATGCACTATTACAGTATGCAATACTCACTGCAATTGTCTTCCATTAATTAAAATGTAAAGGAGTTTTATGGGGTGTGTGGGTTCCCCACACAACCGCCATTGATACCTGCACTCTACTGTGCACTTTGTACTTTCTGGTGCATGTGGACTGAGCTGGACTCTCACACTTCATTTATTGTGTGTTTGTGTGTTTGTTTGGTGTGTGTGGTTTTTCATGCATATGCCTGCAATTTTTGGTTTTGTTCAAGTGCTGTTCTGTCTAAGTTCGAATTATACCAAACTTAAGCCTAACTTACTTAACTTTCCATAGCTACTCTTAGCTGTCCACTTCACAACACTGTTGGGTGGTCCTTCTCTTCTATTACTTGAGCTCAGGGATTTACACCCCTGAACATGGGGTTTCATTGTGATTTTTCAAAATGAGCATTTATCAGTGGTTAGGGTTTAAAAAAGATTGGCACAACAATTTTGACAATTACTACAAATACTTAGTTATTGTCAAATGAAATAGTTTATTTGAAATCACAACGATAAATTAACATACTATTTTATAGCTAATTACTATTATTACGATTCACATGAAACACCGTGTACAACAATAGGATTTGAAACTTCTACATGGTGAGTCAAAATAATTTTTTATGAGAGTATTATGTTTGTGCTGCAATTTTCACTCCTCCCACCCACTCCTAAAGCGATGTGTAGTAAAAGTGTATTGGAGATGTATTAATGACATGGATGTGTAAGTAGATATTGCATTTTCTAATATACAACAGGACATTAATATTGTGGTCATATAATGTTTTAGCTACCATGTTGTTTAAATTACTGTGGACAATGGCTCGCTAGCCATTTGTGCTAAAACACATCACAAATATATCTATTAGTGTCATTCAATAGATAAAGAAATAGAGAAAGCTTGTCAAGAAGCCATACAAAAGCAGATATGTGTGGACCTATGTGTAGGACGAATGAATTTTGTTGGTCTTCCAAGATCTGGTAAAAGTTCAACTCTACGTCGACTACTTGGAGATTTTATAAACATTGATCAATCTAGCATGAAAATTAATGAGCCAAGCACTGGAGTAGCTGAGAGAAGGCAGCTATTCATTCAGAGTATCAGTAAGTCATTTGGATTTGCACAGCAGGGGCAATGGACCAAGAAAGACATTGTGGGTGAAACTTCAATTCTTAATGCGGTTATACAAGAAGCTGTAGAAAGTAAGTAGAAAATATACCAATTCATCATGGTAAAACATTATAATTATCATTGCATTATGCCTTTAATTTACTACCAATTTTATCATTTACTTGAGCTTTATTTCAGAAATGAGTCGTGAAGTAAATTGAGTAGCTCTCATATTTGAAGTGTGACACTTAACCATACGTCTCCAGTAATCAGAATAATTAAACCCAGTTTCATTTCAGATAATATGAAATCTACAATTTTATATACCAATAACAGTTTCTTTGTATGAACTTTGTAATGCATAAACTTGGATAAGAACTTGATCAGTACAAGAAATATTTCAAAATGTATCTGTAGTATAAGTATTAGTTCTTTTATGTTAGACTTGCTTACGTTATAATAGTGCCTTATAATTGTGAAATGTTGTAACTCTATAAAACAACAAGTATTATTATTTATTTAGCATAAATGATCTAAGTCAAAAGAATGCTGACAAGCTCATCAAAATTTACTGTTACAGTTACAAAACACTTATTCTCTTTCATAAATTGAATGAAATGCTAATTGAATTTGATTGATCATTTTATGCAGATACAAAACCAAAATTCCAAATCCAACTAAGTGTGTCATCAACTGAAGAAGTTAAAGATGCCAAATCTTCAAATGATGCTAAGGAAGTGTCTTTAAATTCAACTGTAGAAAATATAAGAACACCAGCTGAAACATCAGCAACTTCTGATAATGAAGAAATGTTAAAAGAATCACATGTCATCAATTTAGCTGAAATTTATCCTGCTTATATTGAAGCTGCAGCAGAACACAATGAAGAGAAGGTAAAGTATTTACTGAAAGACACTATATACTTGATAACAACTGATCATGGAGGCCAAACTGAATTTCTAGACCTCATGTCTCGCTTTCTAATGGGGGCTTCTTTACATCTTATTTTCAGTCGACTCACTGATTCCTGGGACAGTGTTTTTAAAATGTATTGCACCAATGAAGATGGAGTTTCTACTGAGAAAGAAGACTCTATAGTAACTCTAGAAGAAGTCACCCTTCAAACTCTAGCTAGTATAGCATGCATGAAGAATACGACTGACAAATTGACCTCAAATCAAGCCTCTAATGCTGACATGGAGAAAACCAACATAGTTACTAAAGCTATGTTTGTGGGAACATTTAGAGACAAGGTGACTCCGTCACAGTTTAGAGAAAGGGATCAAATTCTTAAAAACAAAATTAAACAAACAGAGTTTAACCACCAAAAATTTGTCGAGTATGCCTCAGAAGAATTCCTGACATTAGCACTGGACAACAAGAAAGGAACTATAGAGGAAATCAACAAAGCAAGAGAAACTTTTGAGAAGTGTATTAAGAAGAATCTAGGTAAAGTTAGCATTCCTTGCTCCTGGTTGATGTTTAGTATTGTTGTGCGATCAAAAGAAAGGCGTGTGATGACACTGACAGAATGCAATGAGATTGCAGAAAGTTTAAATATTAGTTCATCAGATGTACGCAATGTTCTATGGTTTCTTCATTATCGTGTCGGCACGCTCCTGTACTATCCAGAAGTGAGAGGATTTGAAAACTTAGTCATTTGTGATGTTAAGGTTAGAAATACTTGCATATTATTTTATTTCCGTTAAGACTTCATTAAGGTTAATTGGAATCAATGTTATTAATAAACAATAATAATTTTGTAACAAAATATACGTTATTTTTGAGTTACAAAAAATTAAGTAGTTTTAAAATTTACATTGCACATGGTAATCAAATGCCTAATACACCGACTTAATCATAAATACAGGATTTTTAAACTGTAATGACCTCTACTAATTTAAGTTTTAAATATTAGAACTTGTATTGTCACAAAAATACGGAGGGTCAAAGTACAAAATCACATACATACGTCCAAACATATATATAAATAAATAAACAAACATCCCCGATTTTCGATTGTGTTACCCCTGTAAGTGTCTCGCTCGCTACGCTCGCTCGCCAATTATACCTTAGTTTGATCTTTGAAACATGTTTTTGATTCTGTGTAATGTCATTGGTAAACTGGTAAAGGAAGCGAGTCACAATAGATAGCTAACGATATTATGTGAATATATCAATTAATGATATACTTAACTTATAAGAAACTGCCAAATTAGTTCATGCAGTGTCTAACAATACAAATTAATTGGGTCTAGGGTGATGCACTGATGCCATTTATTAATCAATGGATTATTTGATGTTTGCTTCTTCTGCAATTTAACTACAGTGAAAATGTTACCACACCATATTAAAGTAATGCTGCTAGAATAAGCTAAGTGCTCTATAATTATAATTTCATTGACTTGTTTTTCAATTACAATTATTTTTGCCTTTGCCAAATAAATGTAGTATTTTTTACTTGACCATTTAATTATAGTATTGTAGTAAAAAGTTGAGGTTGTTTGAGATTTATCACAAATTTTTTCTTTGTTATAATTGAATCAGATGCATATCTAGTTGATTATTCCTCATTTCTAACTATTTGGTTGTTTTTTTTCCAATAACAACAAAACTTAAAAGTCTTTAGTAATTACTGCATGCTAACTTTATATGTATTATAATGTATTAATACAGTGCAATTATTATACACAAACAACGGAATAATACAAACATCAATTATGCACTGTATTGAGGATATTAGATTTTAATTTATTGTAATATGTAATCGTTAGAGCATAATTGCATAGCTACTGGTAGATCTAGAGTAATCAACCCCTGGGAACTGTGGTGCTTGGGCTTTCACGCACAAAATTTACCAGTAGAGCTACACACATGATCTAACTATTTTAGATCTTGTTCACTCAACTTTGTTTACTAGCATTTTCATTTTGCACTATTACAGTTGTAATACTCACTGCAATGGTCTTCCATGAATTAAATAGAGTTGTAAAGGAGTTTTATGGGGTGTGTGGGTTCCCCACACAACCGCCATTGGTGCCTGCACTCTACTGTGCACTGTATACTTTCTGGTGCATGTGGACTGAACTGGGCTCTCACACTTGTGTTTGTGTGTTTGTTTGGTGTGTGTGGTTTTTCATGCATATGCCTGCAATTTTTGGTTTTGTTCAAGTGCTGTTCTGTCTAAGTTTGAATTATACCAACTTAAGCCTAACTTACTTAACTTTCCATAGCTACTCTTAGCTATCTACTTCCCAACACTGTTGGGTGGTCCTTCTCTTCTATTACTTGAGCTCAGGGATTTACACCCCTGAACATGGGGCTCCATTGTGATTTTTCAAAATGAGCATTTATCAGTGGTTAGGGTTTGAAAAAGATTGGCAGAACAATTTTGACAATTACTACAAATTACTTAGTTATTGTCAAATGAAATAGTTTATTTGAAATCGCAACGATAAATTAACATATTATTTTATAGCTAATTACTATTATTACGATTCACATGAAACACCGTGTACAACAATAAGCAATTGAAACTTCCAGATGGTGAGTCAAAATAATTTGTTATGAGAGTATTATGTTTGTGCTGCAATTTTCACTCCTCCCACCCACTCCTAAAGTGATGTGTAGTAAAAGTGTATTGGAGATTTATTAATGACATCATGTGTAAGTAGATCCTGCATTTTCTAATGGACATACAGGACATTAATTGTGGTCATATTATATTTTAGCTACCATGTTGTTTAAATTACTGTGGACAATGGCTCGCTAGCCATTTGTGCTAAAACACATCACAATATCTAGTAATATTGCTAACTAGCATACTTGTGTCATTCAATAGATAAAGAAATAGAGAAAGCTTGTCAAGAAGCCATACAAAAACAGATATGTGTGGACCTATGTGTAGGACGAATGAATTTTGTTGGTCTTCCAAGATCTGGTAAAAGTTCAACTCTACGTCGACTACTTGGAGATTTTATAAACATTGATCAATCTAACATGAAAATTAATGAGCCAAGCACTGGAGTAGCTGAGAGAAGGCAGCTATTCATTCAGAGTATCAGTAAGTCATTTGGATTTGCACAGCAGGGGCAATGGACCAAGAAAGACATTGTGGGTGAAACTTCAATTCTTAATCAGGTTGTACAAGAAGCTGTAGAAAGTAAGTAGAAAATATACCAATTCATCATGGTAAAACATTATAATTATCATAGTAGTATGCCTTTAAATTACAACCAATTTTATCATAATATAGAACTTGAGCTTTATTTCAGGAATGGGTCGTGAAGTAAATTGAGTAGCTCTCACATTTGAAGTGTGACACTTAACCATACGTCTCCAGTAATCAGAATAAATAAACCCAGTTTCATTTCAGATAATATGAAATCTACAATTTCATATACCAATAACAGTTTCTTTGTATGGACTTTGTAATGCATAAACTTGGATAACAACTTGATGAGTACAAGAAATATTTCAAAATATATCTGTAGTATAAGTATTAGTTCTTTTCTGTTAGATTTGCTTACGTTATAATAGTGCGTTAAAATTGTGAAATTTTGTAACTCTTTAAAACAACAAGTATTCGTTATTTAGCATAAATGATCTAAGTCAAAGATTGCTGACAAGCTCATCAAAATTTACTGTTACAGTTACAAAACACTTATTGACTGTCATAAATTGAATGAAATGCTTATTGAATTTGATTGACCATTTTATGCAGAAACAAAACCAAAATTCCAAATCCAACTAAGTGTGTCATCAACTGAAGAAGTTGTAGATGCCCAATCTTCAAATGATGCTAAGGTAGTGTCTTTAAATACAACTGTAGAAGATATAAAAACACCGGCGGAAACATCAGCAACTTCTGATAATGAAGAAAAGTTAAAAGAATCACATGTCATCAATTTAGCTGAAATTTATCCCACTTATATTGAAGCTGCAGCAGAACACAATGAAGAGAAGGTAAAGTATTTACTGAAAGACACTATATACTTGATAACAACTGATCATGGAGGCCAAACTGAATTTCTAGACCTCATGTCTCGATTTCTAATGGGGGCTTCTTTACATCATATTTTCAGTAGACTCACTGATTCTTGGGACTGTGTGTTTAAAATGTATTGCACCAATAAAGATGGAGTTTCTACGGAGAAAGAAGACTCTATAGTAACTCTAGAAGAAGTCACCTTTCAAACTCTAGCTAGTATAGCGTGCATAAAGAATACGAGTGACAAATTGACCTCCAATCAAGACTCTAATACTGACTTGGACAAAGCTAGCATAGTTACTAAAGCTATGTTTGTGGGAACATTTAGAGATGAAGTGTCTCTGTCACAATTTAAAAAACGAGATCAGATTCTTAGAAAGAAAATTGAGCAGACAGAATTTTACCACCAAGACATTGTCGAGTATGCCTCAGAAGAATTCCTGACATTAGCACTGGACAACAAGAAAAGAACTGTAGAGGAAATCAACACAGCAAGAGAAACTTTTGAGAACTGCATTAAGAAGAATCTAGGTAAAGTTCACATTCCTTGCTCCTGGTTGATGTTCAGCATTGTTCTGCGATCAAAAGGAAAGCGCACAATGACACATGAAGAACGCAGTAAGATTGCAGAAAGTTTAAATATTGGTTTATCAGACCTAACCAATGTCCTTTGGTTTCTTCATTATCGTGTTGGCACGCTCCTGTACTATCCAGATGTGAGAGGTTTTGAAAACATAGTCATTTGTGACGTCAAGGTTAGCAATGTATACCTTCATTAATTTACTTTTGATATTTAAATACTAGAGGTGTAGAGTACTAAGTGTTCCAAATATGTTCCAGTGTCGATGTATTTATTAATTAATTAATTCAAGAACACTTGGACTTAAAGTATCTTGACTAGTTTACGTTATATATTACAAGAAATTAAACTGCCTATAACTGTATCATTTATAAACTTATGATTTAATACGGTGAAACTAAATAATGTAACGAATCCTAAAGCGTATTTTGTAGTTATAGTGTTGTAAAAACGTCTGTCCATAATTCTTTTTTTAAATATTATTGTGATGCCTAGTATCCTCTGATAGTTCGATAAGGTTGACTGCCATCAGTTCCACTGACAGGCCTTGCTATAGTATCCCACAGTTGGTCAATAATAATGGTTAAAGTTATATTAAGAGACATGCAGTAACACAAACAGGCTCAGTTGGTCAAATGGACAAAGAATCTACAGTGCTCAGTGACTATATAGGAGTAGGTAGATGAGGGGTAGAGGGGGCCCCCCACCTTTACACAAAGACAGTGAACAATGAGTCCAGCTCAGCTGGTAATCCCAGAAGTATCAATTACTACTACAATGTGGCATGACTATGAATATAATTAGTGTGTGAGTTTGTAAATGCTGGATTGGCCTATTCCGGCCCCACATCTCCCCCCGCATCTCCCCCCACAAGCTCAGCCCCACCCCTGAAGGGGCTGGGCTTCTCTAATAGAGGGGCCGAGACGTTCATAACTTCAAACGTGTTGTCCGATCCATCTTCATCTTCTCCCTCAGAGTTATTGTAGTCATCCCATGATTGGCGAGATAAACCATCTGCGTCAAGGTTTTCTTTTCCCGGCTTGTACAGCACAGTGAACTTGTATAGTTGGAGTGACAATGCAAACCCACGGAGTCTTTTATTAAGTTTTGGTGACGTCATGAGATGGCACAGAGCTTTGTGGTCAGTAAAGATACAGAATTCTTGTCCATACAAATAGTGGCTCCAGTGACGAACTGCTTCCAGTAACCCCAATGCCTCCAACTCCGTTGCCGAATATCTTGATTCTGCTCCTCTCAATTGTCTGGAATAAAATGCTACTGGTATATTTTTTCCCTCGTGTCTCACTAGCAGGGTGGCTCCAAGTCCTCTGTGGCTGGCATCTATGTGAACAACAAAATCGTCGGCCTCTGCCGGTACACATAAAACAACATTATTGCATAAAGAATTACATCAATACCTGAAAGCTTCCTCCATGAGTTTTGTCCAGCAGACCAGCCTTGGAGCCCTTGGGGAGGTTGACGGAGTGAGGTATGATGAGTGTTTGGCAAAATCTTTGATGAATTTGCGATAAAACCCTACAGTTCCTAAAAAGGCTCTTAAATCTTTAATAGTTTTGGGTTTTCTGTAGTTTTTCAATGCCGTAATTCTATCCTGAGGAACTGCCACTCTCCCATTCCCAATGAGGTGACCAAGATAAACCAAATATTTCCTAGCCCAGCAAAATTTCTCAGGTCTAGCTGTTAAGCCTGCCTTTCTAAGAGCTATGAGTACTTTCCTCACATCAGATAAGTGCTGGCTAGGATCTTCTGAATAAACTAGTATGTCATCAATATTATGTGTGACAGCAATCCATGCATTCCTTAAGTGCTAACTCCATGGTGGCCTGAAAATGGGCTGGATCATTTTTTAGTCCAAAAGGTAAACGCTTAAAACGATATTTTCCATATGGGCTACATAATGTTGTAACATCTCTGCTTGTTTCATCCACTACCAGCTGGTAAAATCCTTTGGCCAAATCAATCTTGGAGAGAACCTTTGCATTATTTGCTCTCTCTAATATATCTTCTAACTGTGGCATTAAGTATGGAACAGACTGTGTGACCTGATTAACCTTACGGAAGTCAACACATAAACGGATCTTTCCATTGGGTTTGACAATGGGGACTAGTGGACTTGCCCATGGGGCAGAGCTTTCTTCAATGATACCTTCCTGTAACAGTTTTTATTTCTTCCTGCACCCCATCCTTTACCTTATTAGGGATTCTGTAGGGGTTCTGGGCTATTGGCGTAACATCTTCCATTACTTCAATGTTCACTTTAACTAGTCCACAGTTTCCTGGTTTCCCGGACAACACATCATTGAATTCCCTCAACAAGTTTCCTAAATCACCCTCATTAACTTCTGCACACACCACTCTCAAATAAGTCACCTTCCTCTGCATAAACTGTAACTTTCCCCACAAACTCTTCCCTTTCAACATACAGTTTTGCATTGTTCACATGAATCACTTTAGTTCTCTGCTTTTCTCCTTCTTCTCTGACTTTGTAGTTGACTGGCCCTAGCCTCTCTAACACCTCATATGGACCCTCCCAAGAGTCCTGCAACTTTGCTATCATACCTGGTATCCTACATAAAATTATATTCCCTACTTCAAAAGTTCTCACTATTTTCCCTCTGTTGTAAGCTTCTTCTCTTTTCTCTCTCTCTTTCAACCCAATATCAGTTGCCGAATCCCAAAGCATTTCCAATCGTTCCCGCAAAATGTCCACCCACTCACCTAATTCCATGCCCCCACAACTATCATCTACCCATCCATCATATAACAGGTCCAAGGGTGTTCGAATGTTATGACCCAAGACCAACTCAGCTGGTGAAAACCCTGTATCTCTGTTCGGGCAAACTCTCAAACACTGCACAGCCAAGGGTAAGAAGGATTCCCAGTCTAACCCTCTTGTGTTGGCCTTACTTAAGAGAGACTCAAGAGTACCATGTAATCTCTCAATGCACCCATTAGTTTGAGGGTGGTATGGGGTTGTGCATGACAGTTCAATGTGGTAAATCTCAGCAAAGTGCTTTCACGACTTTCCCCGTAAATTGAGTACCCTGATCAGTAAGGATTTTCAATGGTAAGCCCCACCTAGCAAAAATTTCTACTAATGCTTCTGCAACTTTTACAGCTGTAATTCCTTTTAAGGGAACAACTTCAGGCCATCGTGAGGCTAAACAGACATATGTTAAAAGAAATTTTGAACCCTTTTTACCTTTTGATAATGGACCTACTATATCCAGTGCAACACTCTCAAATGGAACATTAATGACAGGCCGGGGAACCATTCGTGATTTCTTATTGTTACTTTTGTTAGTTTGTTGGCATCTTAAGCATGATCTACAATAATTCTCAACATCCCTTGCAATGTACGGCCAAGTAAAACGAGCATTCAAGAAATGCCTAACCTTCTTAGTGGACAAGTGTCCAAGCCCATCATGTGATAGTCTCAGTACTCTTTCTCTTCTGCATTTGGGAAGTACAATCCTATCTGATGTGCCACTATCAATGTCAGTAATCCTGTGAAATAATATGCCCTTCAGCCAATAATAACCCATCTCACCTCTCATTGCTAGATTTCTGCATTTTTTTAAAGACAGATCTTCCATTATTTCTCTCCTTAAGTCATCCACTTCACTTCCCTCTCTCACATTAGGTAACCCAACTAACTCTGCCAATTCCTCATCTCTTACTTCCGTACTTCTGCTCAATGCCTCTTCAACACCTAAGCACTCTTCTCTTAAACCATCCTTTAATTCCTCTTCCCTTTTCCCCAAATCACTTTCCTCAACCTGCACATCCTCCCCTACTGCACCACTTTCCACTGCCTCCTTCCTGTTTTTTTCACATACATCATGTAATAAGGGTTGGTTCCCATTCTGTGCTACAGAGCTATCAAGTTTAGTGGCTACTCCCCCATCAGCTACTTCTCTTTTTGCTAACTGTTCAGATTCTGTCTGGTTATTTTTAGCTTGACTACGGGTTGTAACTCTATCTACCTGCAGCACTGGGTTGGATTTTTCCTTTTTTGCTTTTCTCCTCCAGTAATCTATGGTCTTCATCATTCACAATGTCTATTGAGTACAGGACACACCCACTAGTAAGATGGTCAGGGACAACTGCTACATCTTTCTGTACCAGAGTGTTACCAATTTTAAAAGCTACAGTTGCTACATCAGCTACAATCTTGTCATGAGAGACTCCTTGAATTGTTACTAACTCATCTAAGTATTGAGTGCTTTCTACCAAACTGGCTGGAACAACTGAAATTTGAGCTCCTGTATCTAAGATCACAGTCACTTCCTTCCCATTAACAGCTGCTTCAACCACATTGTTATGTTCATCTAGTACCACAACATTTGCTTTCTTGTCTCCCCTGCTATTTTTCATCACAAGTTGATTATTGTTTTTTGGCTGATCATCCTTCATATTTTTAGGACATTCAGGACTTTTGTGACCTAACTGACCACAAGTAAAGCATTTGGGCTGGGTGTAGGAAGTGTACCCTGGGTATGGCCTTTGTCGTGGGAATCGTGATCTACAATCTATTGCTCTGTGACCTTGACGGTTACATTTAAAACAGGTTATTTGAGCAGGGTGAGGGTTGGTGTAATGTCTATATCCACTGTTGCTGGTCCCAAAGTGTTTGGAATCACTCAAATCTTTCTTATGGCCCAACTTTTTCCCATCCATAATCGTATCAATTGCATCCCCAGCTTCGATCAGATCCTGCTTGCACTTAATCATCTTGCTATCTAGGACTGCTTGTTCTGTTTCACTGAGGACCTGTCTGAGTAAGGCTTTCATGATCTCTATTATACAGTCATACACACTCTCACATCCAGAAAACAGTCTTTCCAACAACAAGGTACCCGACCATACAACTTCCCGCACAGACTTCCCAGATGCATCCTTCACCCATGAGTTAAAGAGTGTGGAACCAGTGCTAGCCTTTGACATGCCAACATTGTTATAAAGTCTTTTTTTTATGTCCAAGTAAGTGGTTGTTGGATTCTGTAAGAGATCCAGCACAAGATTTTTGCACTTAGGTGTTATCTTGGCTAAAAGAATAGTTTTCCACTCATCTAATTCGACTCCAGCATTAGCAAGTTCTGCTTCTAAGCTATTGAGAAAAATTTCTATCTCAGTTCCATCTCGATACATTGCTATTGTCTCCACAAGTTTGTCTTTTTTAGCTGCTTCCCTTAACCTATCGTCTCTTTCATTCCGCTCCCTTTCTAGTGCCTCTCTTTCTTCTCTAGCTCTAGTTTGCTCTTGTGCTAATTGCTCCTCCCATTTTTTCTGTTCTCGCTCTCTGGTAACTAATTCCACTTCTCTCTCCTTCCTTTCTTGTTCTCTTCTCTGTTTTTCTAATTCTCGATCCTTAACTTGCTCTGTCAACAGACTAGTCATTAGTTCCAACATCTTATGCAACGTGTCTGGAGGGTCCCCTTTCTCAGATACTTTTTTAGTAGCCATTCCAGTAATTCCACTAGCACACTCACTAGATTCTGTATCCCTTCTATCCTCCACAACAGCAACAATACTTCCCAAACTACGTGTACTACTCTCCAAAGTCACACGAGAACTTCCACACCTATCTCCCGACAAATCTACGAAACCCTGTAATTGCTCAACACTCTGGAATTCCCCACCTTGGCTTTCTTCTTTTCTCTGTGACTGCTGTCCTTTTTCTGTCTTTTTGGTGTTCCTTGTCTCCCTCCCCACAGGCATCCGCAACTGGCTGCAAGACAGCTCCCTGAAGGTGATCTACAAAAATAGAAGAGGTGAAAACAAAAAGGAAAGAGGCAAAGTAAAATGATATATGAAAAAATAGGGAGAACACAAAGCAATGTTTAAGTGTAGCAATGTTTAGTTCCTTCGCTTGACTTGAATCTTTTTCAATGGCTGGCTCGTTTCCTCCACCGCTGCTACCAAGTGTGGTGCCTAGTATCCTCAGATAGTTCGATAAGGTTGACTGCCATCAGTTCCACTGACAGGCCTTGCTAGTATCCCACAGTTGGTCAATTAATAATGGTTAAAGTTATATTAAGAGACATGCAGTAACACAAACAGGCTCAGTTGGTCAAATGGACAAAGAATCTACAGTGAGTCCAGCTCAGCTGGTAATCCCAGAAGTATCAATTACTACTACAATGTGGCATGACTATGAATATAATTAGTATGTGAGTTTGTAAATGCTGGGTTGGCCTATTCCGGCCCCACAGCCCTGATAGAAGCAAAGTGCAAAATGAAGGTAATAATATCTTGTAAATAAGTTTGTGGATTAAAATGCGGGACTTATCCTCATACTTCTCTCCTCTGCCTATGTGCTACATTTCCCTATGCCTAAAATGCTTCTTTCCCCTCCCTCTCGGCTTAAGCCTCGTTCATTCCCCTCACCTCAATCTTCATTCAACTAGCCTGCCCACAGCCACTTACTAACAACTTTAGAACAAAAAGCCATATGAAGGCTCAAGCTATATGCATTGTGGCCCTTTTAATTATATTCATATTGATAACATTCTACCATCACATGATTCCATGGTAACCATACTTGGCTTCATATCTGATGCAATGTGATTTGCTAAAAATTTAGCCCAGCATATTCGAAAACCTCAGAATTCAGCATTGGACATAGTAACCAATAATATTTTAGTGTACTATTTGAATATTGTAAAATATTATATTGACACAAGTGCTGCCGGCACACGTACCAATGCTAAAAAAACGAGTAGTATTTGCAGAATTCAATATAATTATAATGTATTTATCAGGTACACATGTAGTGAAATGCAGAAAAATCTTTACACATTATATGAATGGACTTAAAGATAATGATATGTCTGTAGTGAGTCTGGCAATGAATTACAAAAACTAAATGTGAATTACCTCAACAGAATTTAATTAATGTGTTTATTATTTAAATATGTCACACAATAGTCAGTGAGTGTGCTATAGCAATAATGTATATTATTGTGGCTGTGTTGTTGAGGCTAGTATAGGAGTAACCTTTTTGCTAGACTTAATAGTATTTCAAATGACTCCATATCTTACAATGACACATGGAAAACTTGATTGCTGGTATAGTCATAGTTTACATCATTGTACATATACGGTATACATATTATATGTGTATATTAGAATACAAATAAAAGCAACAAATTGTAAAGAAATTTGCATGTTTCTACAAAGCAATGCACAAGCACACATATATTAGAAAAAGTGAGTAAATTAGTATATAGTCATGTTGCATCTATATTGCAGTTCACGATAAATCCCAATTGGATTTCAGTCCACTATTTAATTTCCATTACTAACAAAGGACTCTGCTAATGTAGGCAGTAAGGGGAAATATACTCAGACATCACTAGATTTTCATTCACATGACTCTGAGGCATGTCTCCATAAATACCATAAAAATACATTTTAGTGGTGATCGCAAATGGCACTTCAATCAGGCGACAATTTTTTAGGCATAGTAGTACAGAAATTGAATTTTCTATGCTTGATTAGCTGGGCACGTTAATTTCATCCCTTAATATTATTAATAGCATTTACAGCATGTCTATTTCAATAGCTGTATTTATTTTTTTTCATTTTCAATCATATTTATTAATCTCATCAAGAAATGACAATTGTTGGTGTAACTAAATTGTCTATAGTGAAGGACAATATGAAGATTGTTTTAGCAGAGAGGGCACAGGTGGTTCCAAAATGACAGCTGTTGATCTGTCATGCATTTGAATTTCATGCCTTGAATCTATACTTGGATGCTCCTCTACAGCCACACACAGCTCTGGCTCCTCGTTTTGAAGTTCATGGTTATGAGATGAATTTAAGTATGCTCTATTATCTCTGGTCCGGTTTTCTTCAATCACTTCACCACATAGGCTATTGTACATCTTTATGTTAGTGTTTGGTTTTTCTGGACCATCTGGGATTCCATGACCTGGAACTTCTCTCATATTGCTTGGTTCATTCCCTCTAATATGTGTGGGTGGCGTTACCAATTCTTCAATTGAAGTTCTCCTTACTGAAGTCTCATCCACTGTGCTATGTGCTGTGATCTAAAGACAATAGAAATGAACAATAATTATTATCATTTATTTGTTGACTGATACTTATTAAGAAATTATATTAGCTAATACAGTAATGGCTATGACTACAATATTGCCGTTTTTCATACCTCAATTGTCTCATTTGGGGATAATGAGGTCATCACACACTGGCTTCCAGAGTTTCCTTCTCTTGTTGCTGAAATTTCTTTTTACAGAAGCAGTAACAGCTCATCACTACCAGTCCCAACAAGACTGCAATTCCTACTACTCCTGTAGCCAAAATTATTCCAATTTTATCACCTAGAAAGAAAACATAAGTACAATCAAATATGCATAACTTTGAAAAATATATTTACATACGTGTTAAACTAGCCCTTGCAACAGTGTATGTAGTTTGTAGAAAAAGATTTACAGAAGAACTAGACACACTGGATGGAGAACAAACTTTGGAAGAAGTAGGAAGTTGGCTAGTAGTAGGGGAAGGGGTTGAAGAAGAACTTGTAGTGAATGTATGATTCATACTCAGTGTACAACCAGTGTGGTTAGAATGATATTGTATGTAGCATATGACCATACTCCTCTGTACTTCATAGTGTGAGGAACAGTGATGTTAGAACAAGAACCACTATTCTCCCCAACAATATCTGTATCAGTAGGCTTCAGTGAAATCTTACTTGAAGGTGAAGCGCAGCAGCTGTAGCTGGTGGAATTACAACGACTTCCTTTAGTAAACCAGGATTCAACTGTTATATTCTTGGGGCATTCCAATTGGCTCTCGCGCTCGCACCATACTACCAAGAATGCACTGTAGAATACTAGTACAATAAAAATGTTATTGGACATTTCAGGAATTGTCAACTCTGAAAACTTTGCATTCAATAGCGAAGAGCTGCAACTTTTATACCGCGCTGATTACTCGGTAGTTTGGAACTAAGTGCGCCTGCGTGAGATGATGATTTGGTTGTTATTCCTTATCCAGGAGGGGTTGAATGGGAGAAAGCAGATAAATTACACCGCGCTGTTGACGACGGTCGCTATCGCGGGAAGTACTGTTTCTCTTTTTTGTTCTCTTTCCTTAATTAATGTTTATGCATCTTGCTACGGTCATCACTCACCTAGCCGTTCACAGTACAGTACTTCAGCAGTCATGAGTCACACATAGCCAGACCGCATTATTAGCTTTACAGTATATGTAACTACACCTGTATCTGCAACTCTTAGTAGGTCAAGATTTGTGATACAGGCTCAACATTTTCTTGTGCATATGAATAAAGTTCAGTGAAAAAAATTAATTTTTTTTATACTAACATTGCAGTGGATGGTTTCACATTAGAAGACCTTACGGACAGAGCAATATTGAAACCTCCTTTCCTTCTATAAATGAATCATTTATAACAAGTGCAATAACCAGGTTAGGTGTGGATTATCAACTAAAAAAGTTACGCTGCTTTTTTGAGAATTCACAGTAAGATACCTACTACTTAAACCAAGTCCTTATCTTCATAGTCCGAAACTCTCATAATCTTTTGCTGAATTAAACTTAACATGGACTAGTGCAAATACTATATAATTGTATCTATAATTAGTAGTATTTCAAAAAATTATCTAGCCATTAGCTATTTGTTTTAAGCTTACACTATTGATGATCTTAGCAATTCATCATTTTATTTTCACCATGGGAATATTACATCAGTTTCACAGACACTAGAACCTGTTCAGTTCAACGTCTAGTGATATGGATGGCCATTAAACAACTTCTACTCTATTCTTCTAATATGTCCTTCACTACATTAATGCCTTGTCTGTGTATACAGAGTTTTTGAAGAATGCAGCTTATCCTTCAACGGGTCTAATTCTATGTTCAGTGCTGGTAACTCATAGTAATGAGGATGATGGTCTGGATGAAAGTAGCACACCACAAAGTACGTACAGTGCTTATATTTAATATGTGAATATTTATTTCCTGACAGTCATTTAGAAGAGATGTGGTGATGATTTTTTTCAGAATTGAATTTATGCAAACTCAGTGTGTGTCATCAAGTAAAAAATAATGATTTCTGAGCTATATACAAATCCCATGACAGGACAAATTGACTTGGCTAAAATTAATTGAGTCAAGAATTACATATTGACTTAAACTATATAATCCCCTTCCATATTCATTATAACGAATAACAACCATAATGTTTTATGGTTTAGTTCCTATTGTGCAGTAGGACAAAGCAAACAGATTCTGCAACTCTGTGTGGATAAAAGAATGTGCGTCCACTTGGTGACATGTTTCTATTAGTGATATGGTCATGCTATTAATATCACTGGTTGCTTTATCTAAAACTAGTCAAATGTTTAAGAAATAGCAGTTGGAGGACAAGCTTTTAAAGGAGATGATTGTTTAAACAAAAATGTAAAAACAATTCAAATCTATAACATCTCAACATCAATAACTTGAACTAACTTTATTCCATAGCTCTTACTCTGCCAAAAAACTGTTTTTGTTGGTTGCCTGTTTAATTCTACATTTTTAAGAATTGATGGCAAAAACGAAAATATTTATCGGTTGCTAGAAGAAATGGGTATATGTGTGTTGCTAAATATTTTATTATTTCTGCGTAGCTGAGAATCAATGTATGCCAGTCATGTGACCCTGTGTATTAGGACATTATGTTAGGCATTTGTACATCAGGTTAATAATGTCATAAAGTGACATAGCTTAATAAATTAAACTAAACCGTATTCAGCAACATGAATCAATATATACAAACGATATTTATGGCTAGTGATTGTCCAAGAGTGTTGACTATAGCTATTTTATACCACAAAACAAGATTCATGAGTTGCAGTAAGATTCCATGAAGACGTGGAAAAATGTTTTTAAAAAGGTTTAATGTTTGTCAGTGCATGATTTAATGGCTCCAATAAAAAAATGTCTAGCTAATTATATTTTTATTATATAAAATAATATGATACTAAAGTATAATTTGTAAGTCCCATTTCGCTCTCACAAGTCAGCTTCTGCATGAGTAAACCTCTCTATTGTGCTATCAATTTGTACTACATTCGTTTACTAGTAAACAAATCACATTTTCATTGTAAAAAGTATATTTAAAGTCATAATGACATTGTATACATTCTTTTATATAGTTTACAAGAATTCAGTATAATACATATATATTTTCACTCCGTTATGACTCAATATGATGTATATATTTCTTTAATAATGTGTTTATAAATGGCACCATATTTTGAATAAATTTGAAATTTTTTTAGAAAAACACCTTATTCAATCTTTATGCTCATCCTGTAGTCTCATTGCATACAATAACAATATATCTATCAAACAAATATTGTTATATGAATCAATATTTAAAAATAAACGTGTAATAACTGCAAATGTAATGGTTTTGGGACATTAGTTAAAGATTATTACTTGTATTATGCAGAACCTTACCCCTAGCTTTGGTTCAGTTACAATGATTCTTTCATAGCAAGATACTAATCTCATTCTAATTATATGGTAGACATATAAAATTATCGGCAAATATCACTCAACTTTTAGACAATTTTTAAGGCACATGATATTTTGGGCTGAGCACCATTTATTCCAACTCAGAGGTATTGCTAGCTTGTGCATTAACTCAATTAGAGTCATAATGATAGATACATTACTAGTACACATTCACCGGCCAATTTTACATCAATATATAGAAGTTCCAGTGAAGTTCCTTTACAAGAAATTAAATTAATACTATAACCATTTAATTGTCCTATGGCCTGTTTCTTCACTAGCTGTGTTGACATAATTATGTAGAAGTTATTATATCTCTATCTAGTATAGTTCCTTTACAAGGAATTAAATTGATATTATAACCAATTATTTGTCCAAGGCTTGTTACTTCAATCAACTTATCTATTTTTTTAAATCCAAATGTTTATCAAATTTGTAGCAAAAGTTTGACAAAGCAATTACATTTTTGTTACCAGACTGTGAGGCATGATATTAATTCATGTTTGATTTTACATATGATATTATTAAGGCTCTGTAATTGTTTATGTATATTAACAATTTACAATTCACCTCAGCTATAATTATGAGCTACTCTTTCCTTAAATTTAGTTAATATGCTCATCTTAAAGGAATAATATACTAAACTTATGTTCATGATAATCTTTATTTGAATCAATATGGACATTATGCAAATGCACTATGCTAAAACATAGGGTAAAATTTTTCATTTTAGTTCAACAAAATTATAATAAATTGAGCTTAATAGGTATATACAGGTAGTGATTTTGCTTACAAATAATTAAGCTGAATATGATTCAGCAGTATAATTAATAATATTTATTGACCTGGGGTATTCCTAATGTCTTGGCAGTTGTAATAACAACTGGTAATACTTTAAAGTGTACTTAAATAACATATTCATATTATATGTAATGAATTCCTTTATCGAACAATTAAAAAAACCTCGCAAGTTTTAAAGTGCAATATGTATTACTATAAAATTTCATAATGTAATGCTTTACTACATACATAAATGTCATCCCATCAATTGAAGATATTCAATGTGTTGTAAATCCCCTTGAACTCGCACATGCCAGCACATGCAATTGTAACAATAGCTAGTGGCAATGTGATTAATTTGTAACCATATTAGCTGATACTCTCAGTAGTCTGCCATAGTATTTCTACTCTCACAACTTTACTATAAATTGTAGTCCAAGCATCACATGCCTCATTGCAACTCAATTTACCTAAACAAGCAACTTTTAGATTGCATTAGAAAAATCATTTTTAAATAGTTAATATCACTGTATACAATACTTTTTGAGTAGTAACTACGCAAGAAATCGTTACAATAGCCTCTACGAATAATTTATATGGCCTGTTTTAAAGAATCAGCAGCATTTTCCTCCATCTCACTCATGCACAGTTACATATAGTTTTGTGAGTTAGTGACACATAACTTGGTATTGGATTAGCTTTCAAACTATCATTTTGTGTAATATTATCTGGTGACATTTGCAATTTTTAACAAACATTATCTCACGCGAAATTTTACTTTAAAATAAACAGCAACTTCGGAGATTATCAAGACATGCAATTAAATTATTCTTGTAGACTCACAATATATAGTTATTAGTCATCATGTATAGGAACCCCATCATTATTTAAGTAATTCCCCCCGATTAATGCCGAAGGACGCGAAAACGCGTCAATTAAGAAAAATCGATAACCGCGGAGGACGCGAAAATGCGTCAAAAAAGCGTCTTCGCGTCCATTTCGCCCTACAGCTTTGTGGAGTCAAGGACGCCACCAATCACAATTGCAGACGATTCTATATTGTTGTAAGTATATTTTAGGCTTATAAAATACATAGACTGCCATAAGAAAATGTTGAGTAAATTTTGTCACAACAATAAGACTTCTTTCTGATAAAGTATAAATTGAAAATATATTTCATAAATATAATAAAGGTACACAGAATAATTTTTTAGAAACCAATATTACTTTAGCTATAACTGCTCATGATAAAACAAGTAGAAAGCTATCTTGGCAAGTGGAACACTGGCACTTCAGCATCCTAGTGATGAAGACGTTATTCTTGACCTGGCACAGCATGGCAGTGACAAGGATGGCAGTGACCAGAATGGCAGTAACTCTGATGGTAGTGACGAGGAGTTTGATGACAGCAGGAATGACTTCAGTACTGATGGGTATAGTGACTGCAGCAGTCACTAGATGGTCAAGGACTCTGACGAGAGAAGAACGGAATTGATGATTTTGAAAGGTAGCGATTTCTACAGGAATTTTAACCACATTCTTTATAACAATAAGTAAAAATAAATATTGTTATACAACAGGTGAGACTGCAGGGAGCCCTCTGACATATACTTCTATTATGCTATGACCAGTTGCACTTGATAGTAAGATCACTAACTATTCTGTCAACAATGCAGAATATAACAACTTGGCTAAAATTAATTGAGTCAAGCATTACATATTGATGAAGTTCATAATACTTGCACACTTATAAAATTAATACCTTTAAACTATGACTGAATAATAAATCCCCATCCGTATTCATTATAATGAATAACATCATATGTGTTATTGTATGGTTCCTATTGTGCAGTAGGACACAGCAAACAGATTCTGCAACTCTGTGTGGATAAAAGAATGTGTGTCCACTTGGTGACATTTTTCTATTAGTTATAAGGTTATGCTATAATATAACTGGTTGCTTTATCTCAATCTAGTCCAATGTTTAAGATGCCAGTTGCCATTAATATCACTGGTTGCTTTATCTCAATCTAGTCCAATGTTTAAGATGACATAGCAGTTGCTATTAATATAACTGGTTGCTTTATCTCAATCTAGTCCAATGTTTAAGATGACATAGCAGTTGCTATTAATATCACTGGTTGCTTTATCTCAATCTAGTCTAATGTTTAAGATGACATAGCAGTTGCTATTAATATAACTGGTTGCTTTATCTCAATCTAGTCCAATGTTTAAGATGACATAGCAGTTGCTATTAATATCACTGGTTGCTTTATCTCAATCTAGTCTAATGTTTAAGATGACATAGCAGTTGCTATTAATATAACTGGTTGCTTTATCTCAATCTAGTCCAATGTTTAAGATGACATAGCAGTTGCTATTAATATCACTGGTTGCTTTATCTCAATCTAGTCAAATGTTTAAGATGACATAGCAGTTAGGGACCACCTTTTAGTATCTATGGGATTGTTTTTATTCCAAATAAGAAGCTGTTATGGAACTAATCTTCAAAGTAAGGCCACACCAAATTAATTTGTTGTTGCTCGGGCGAACTAGGCTGAGATGTAGGGTCGGTAGGTAGGGAAAAAAAAACAAAAAAATCATGAATATCATTTAAAAAAATCATGAATATCATTAATTAACGTGTCAATATTACTTCATTGGAAGAAATTAGAACCTTGGATAGAGTTTGCACTGTTAAAGTCACTGCCAAGACCCTCAAATACAGATTCAAAGCTCTCTGCCCAGTCACATTTCTTGATTGTTCTATCTAAAACAACCCTACTGCCTTTAACAACCAAAATGCTTGGCCAAGCAAAGGCAGATGTAGCCATGTCAATGACCATGTGGCATAGATAAAAGAAATTTTTTAAAAAATAGATATTATCTAATTAAGTGAAATATTTTGAATTTTTTTTTTTTTTTTTTGAAATCAGAAAAAACAGGGTAGGTAGGGCCCGAGCAACAACAAATTAATTTGGTATGGCCTAACTGACTGAAAGATATTGTTACACAAATAGAGCTAACTGTTTAGAACGTACTTTAGGTAGATGATAGTTTATACAAAAATGTAAAAAAATTTCCAATCTATAGTATCTCAGCATCAATGACTTGAACTAACTTTATTCCATAGCTCTTACTCTGCCAAAAAAACACTGTCTTTGTTTGTTGCTTGTTTGATTTTACTTATTAATTTAAGAATTGATTGCAAAAAAATGAAAATATTTATTAGTTGCTAGAAGTAATAAGTATATGTCAGTCGCTAAATATTTTATATTATTTCTGCCACCAAACTAATGTCATGTAGCTGAGAATCAATGTATGCCAGTCATGTGACCCTGGGTATTTAAGACATTATGGTATGCACACGGCATGTTTGTACGTCAAGTTAATAATGTATTTTATCACCAGATATCAGGCAAAGTGAAATAGCTAAAATTAATTAAGCTAGACAATAAACTTTGATCTCATCCCTCAAACTTCCATAGTCTAACTACATACCAAAGTATAGCTATAACAATGTTGCAAGATTTGATCTTAAAATAAGGTATCATAACTGCTGGTATTATTGCATTTAGATTTAATTGAAGAATTCTGGTATCATACCACCAGTAACATACTCAGTGTTACTTCTTGAAAAGGTTCTTTCATAGCATTCATAGCTCACTCGCTAGCCGATAACTAACATTAGTACCAATAATCACTCATAATTAGTCGCAAGTATTAGGTGCTTGATATTTTCACTTTCTTATTCTAACTCCTTGGTATTGTTTCAATTATGTGTTAAATATTTTTAGTAGTGCGCAAGAAATCCTTACATTAATTTTTTACAGGTTGCTACGACTGATTGATATGGCATTAAAATAATCAGCAGCATTTTTCTCCACCTCACTCACTCACACTTACACATAGTTTTGTGATTTAGTGTCACATAATTAGGAAATGAACTGTATAGCTTTCTGACAATGTTGTATATCAGTAACTACTGACATGTGCAACTTCAAACAAAAATAATTATCACATTCTTTATTTTACTTATAATAAATCTTAAAATTTGAGATTATTAAGACTTTATATTGTAACTGCTTCATAGTAATATTTTGTGCACTCATCACTACCCTACTTGAAGGGTAGTAATGTTGGAGCATCCAGCCCCCATTCTCTACCTAGTGGTAAAGAAGGGTAGTAATTTTGGAGTATCCAGCCCCAATTCTCTACCAAGTGTCAAAGAAGGGTATACCCTTACTATAGTAATGTTGGAGCATCCAGCCCTCCTTCTCAAGGAAGGGTAGTAATATTGGAGCATCCAGCTCCCATTCTCAAAGAGGGGTAGTAATGTTGAAGCATCCAGCCCCCTTTCTCAAAGAAGGGTAGTAATGTTGGAGCATCCAACCTCCATTCTCAACCAGTGGCAAAGAAGGGTAGTAATATTGGAGCATCCAGCTCCCATTCTCAAAGAGGGGTAGTAATGTTGAAGCATCCAGCCCCCTTTCTCAAAGAAGGGTAGTAATGTTGGAGCATCCAACCCCCATTCTCTACCAGTGGCAAAGAAGGGTAGTAATGTTGGAGAAACCAGCCCCAATTCTCAGCATTATACATAAGATACAGTAGACTAGTCTAAAGGGCAAGTTCATCTAGCTACAAAACCAATACTGAAGTGAAGCTGCAGCACTAACAGAGTTCTGCCAAATTTTATGACGGCAGGCGTGGGTGAAAATAAAACAAAGCTAGTCTGGCGCAGCCAGACCCTTTACCTAACCTCTACGCGGAGAAAAGGTCTGGGAACAATCATGCACCTTGGCTGTTCTAGAGGAATGTGGTAGTTACTATTACGGCGCCCACGGTTTGCTGGACGAGATGACCTGAGTACAACCACAGAGTATTTTGCGCTAGCGCAGCAACCACCAACACTTTGATAGTCAGGAACGTGGGCTCCGTTATGTACACTTGTGGTAAGATGCCCACTCATTTCACCGAGGGCTTCCTGGGAGACTACAACAAAATGTTAACTAACCACATCCCAAAATCTTGGCTGTAGAACAGCTAAGGTGCATGATTTTTCCCAGACCCTATCTCCGCGTAGCGGTTAGGTAACGGTCTGGCTGCTCCAGACTAAGCACTAGCTTGATAGAGACTAGTATCACGTGCTCTGTGTTTACCCGAGCAGTCTCGATAAAGGGGTGGGGCTGAGTTAGTAGGCTAGCTGTGGACGATCTGAGACGTATACCTAAACGGCTATAGCTTTTCGTTCTTCTGGTGAGTTTTCCTAGTTAACTAGAGTGTTGCAACACTCAGTGAAAATGCATTTAGGCGTGATTTTTAAGTGGAATAAGATAACTTGTTTGCATGAAGGTTACCTCTATGGTTTGATTTAGCTTTTCTTCATGACATTTATATCATTAATATTTTCATCCAATTACTCTATTCGTTTTGCTCTTCCTCGTGAAAGGTGGCACTCCAAGAAACTAAGCTGCATACGATTAAAGACAATGTAAAACCTGTTCCAAAGCGTTGTTTTAATAGAGTTGGGCACCCATTGCTTTCTGCAAGACAGAGAGGGTTTGGAATTTACATTCTTTAACTATAAATACTAAAACTGAACTGAAGCTATTACACAAACTAAAGAAAGACTGGCATATTTGGTGGAAGGCTTGCGAGAAAAAAATACTTGCTTAATATACAATTAATAAAATGCTATGTTTATTCGAGCAGTCTAAATAAAAGCGTGGAGTCAGTTACTAGGCTGTGGACGGTCCTCATCATTTACCTAAACTGCTCAAGCTTTTCGTCCAAGTTTTCCAAATTAAATAGAGAAAGAGGTAACGACAGTCAGTGAAAATGCATTTAGGTGCGACTCTTCATGAGTGTGAAAATGCTTTGATAACTTAATTACATGTAAATTTAGCTCTAAGGTTTGATTCATTGTTTCAGAATTTCTTGATGGCATTTAACGTGTTCCAAAGCGTTGAGGAGCAACTCTTTCTTGGGCTCCCAAGGTTTTTTGTTGGACTGTCAAAGCTCTGAAAGTTGTAGAGGATACAATAGGCTAGTCTAAAGGCCGCTAAATTCATCTAGATTCAAATACCAATACTGAAGTGAACTATCGCACAAACAGAAGCTTGCCGAATTTTATGGCGCGGCTGGCGTGGGAGAAAAAAATAACACACTAGCTTAATTTAGTAGTATGACGTGCTATATGTTTACAGGAGCAGTCTCGAATAAGGGGTGGGGCTGAGTTAGTAGGCTGTGGACGGTCCGCGACTTACCTTAAGGACTAAAGCTTGTCGTTCTTCTGGTGAGTTTTCCAAGTTAACTAGAGCGAGGTTACAACAGTAAGTGAAAATGCATTAGGCATGACTTTTGAGTGGAATGTTTTAATAACTTGTTTGGTGAAGGTTAGCTCTTAGGTTTGATTCAGAATTTTTTTCATGGCATTTATATTATTACTTTATGATAGTGGTTACTTGTGAAACATCTAGCTAATTCCATTTCTTATTGTCTAGAATAGCAAGCAACTGATATCTATCAAGTTTCAAGAACTCTTTTGAAGTAGTACTACTAGCACATTGCTGACAACCACTGCAAGTGTGGGTGTGGCTCTCATATTGATACATCCAAGAGGTAAGTGTAATTAAATATGTAGATAAACTCGTTGGTGTATTGCATTGCTAAATACTCAATTAAAAAGATTTGCTATATATCTAGTAATGTTCAATTTTTCTACTAGCAAAATATAATAAGTCTTTGATGAAGTTATTGAAGCTGTGCAACACTGCATCAAGTAAGCATATTTATAGCCAGTCAGTGGCCACTGGTACAGCCTTAAATACTGGCTGCTTATAATAGGATATGTGCTTCTGCACAAATGGTAGGCAAGACACTGTGTATACAACAAGTAATTCAAAAACATTATTTTAAAAAAATCTGACTATCAAAATTACCAGCAGCTCCTGACAAAAGACACAAAACTGCTGAAGCACAGCCAAGTTTTTGAATTGAGTATTGGGAAAAGTTTTTAATGTTTTGTTTTTGAACAAGATTTTGTTACTAGCAAAATAGACTTGGAGGAAGCCTAAGAAGCTAGAATAATAAATTATATTTTATTTAATATGCAGCTGATATAGTTACTAGTTGCTCCAAAATATTCTTATTTATGCAAGCAAATATAACACTCTATGTACACTCTCGTACATACAACACTCTATGTACACTCTCTTACATACAACACTCTATGTACACTCTCTTACATACAACACTCTATGTATACTCTCTTACATACAACACTCTATGTACACTCTCATACATACAACACTCTATGTACACTCCCTTACATACGACACTCTATGTACACTCTCTTACATACAACACTCTATGTACACTCTCTTACATACATTTGCCCACACAAGACTTCTTTTGGTGACTTGACATATTTAATGAGAGTATCAAGTAAGAACAGAACAGCCATGAAGGACAGCACATTAACCAAGATAATGAACCGCCGCAATTAATGTAATAAAGTTAATTCCTGTTAGTTTGTAAGACCTAATTGCTTCTACAAAATTCAGGAACAGCCTATTTCCAATATTGAATAAATAAATTTCTTTGAATAGTACAGTCATTAAAATAATCACAGGGTGAAAAGAGTCCATTTAAAACCCTATCAAATCCTTAAACTGTCTTGGTAATTAGAGTTAACAAAAATATACAAGGCTGTAGAGGTTAACAAACTAGTTATCACACATTATACACTAATTTACAATTTTGTTTTGGTTGTCAATGGACACTTTTCAGGCAGTGAATATTCTTATGAGTGGTGTTGGGCACGGTATAGACAATTAAGCATACTAAGAATCTCTGATAGTATCTCGCTCACTTCACTTGCTAGCTAATATTGGCGTAATATTTATGTATTAATCATTTTTGAGAACCCGTACACTTAATATTTGAACTTTGATGCAAACAAACGCAAATAATTTCAGTGAGTTCATATTAAATTCTATCATTTCTTGATCAATCAGAGATTAACATTATAAATGCAAAGTGTACAGGGAGTAACTTATCTGTAGATTTAATTCATAATATTTGTTTTAGGCAAAACAAATTGACATTGCAAACAATATTTACTCTATTTGCATAGAGAGTACAATTTATTTATTCGTTATTACACTAAAGTCTTTGTTCAGAAATATTCATATATACACATATTTCATGGGTACAAGCACAGGCAAAGTTAGGGTGTGGCTTCAGGAGGTTGCACGTATCCCGCTTTCAAATTAATGATATTCATAGCCGATATTCATAGCCCCACCTACTTCTAGTAAATGAAGATAGAGTTGAATAAGAAGAGACAATAATCAGTCTTTAATGATATTCATGGTTTCAAGACATTATTAGCTTCAGTTACCTTGAGTTTGACAGTGACCACAGCTCACTTCAACTAGCTTCATGCTTCTTGAGATTCCACTTATCAATTGAGCTATGAGAAATATAACTTCTATCACTTGGTGTGGTTTTACACATGAGTGTTTCCAATATTCATGATCTCAATGGGACTGGATGAGCTATTCATGAATATTACTATACTGTTAATCCTTTTGTTATTGCTAGTAAATATTATATTCCTGATTGAGATGGTTGGGCTAACAAAATCAGTCTGTTGCAAAGTACTGGAATTACATTGAACAGTTCGCAGATTCCAAACTAATAGATAGCACAAGTATCACATACTTCTATATTAAACAATAGATTCTTATTTATTCTTTTATACTGTATTCCCCTTCTACTAAATAAATAATAAATTAAATTACATCCTCTCCACTAAATGAATATTTAATTAACTTGCATCCACCTACTCACTCCCCTCCTCCCTTTACTAAATGAATATTTAATTAACTTGCGTCCACCTACTCACTCCTTACCTCTAGTGATATACACCAGTTTTCCTCATACCATTTCAGTTGTTGTATTTTCTGCCTTGTTTAAAGATTAAACTCTTTATACACCTTAAGAGTTAACCGTCCAGGTGATTGGGAAGCCCCAACAACTCTGGTGGCAGCCTATATACTATCAAGATTCAGTTAACCCTGGATAGCTTTGATCCTGTTGCCTTCAGTTAAACGACTGACCTGGTTCCCTCACACACCTACTCACTCCCCTCCTCTCCCTCTACTAAATGAATATTTAATTACCTTGAGTCCACCTACTCACTTTCTTCCTCCCTTCTACAAAATGAATATTCAATTAACTTGCGTCCACCTACTCACTCCTTCCTTCCTCTCTACTAAATGTGTTCACTTGATAGTGTCCACATAATATTTAATATTATTTTATAAGGCTGCATTTATTTTTTGATATCCAACACTCTTAAATGTCAGTTTTTAACCTATCAATATATCCACTTGATCTACTTCTAAAGTACTTACAAGCAATGTTTGAGTATGTACTTTTCCAACAAATATAGCATGTTTAACCTGTTCTATTCCTTATTTTATGAGTTATAGTAAATACTAAATTCATAAACACTACTAATGAAATTGTAATGAATAGTTTATAGCAGCACTTGTCTTGAGGTTGACTGCAGCAATTATTAGTTTTGACAGCTGCTTCTGAAATCTAAGATTAGCAGCTGCTTCTGCTTGGCTAGGATTACTAAAAAAATTACCTTCATTTACAGCAAGTACACTTAAAAGTGTCAAATGAACATAAATTACTAAATAATTAGCTTCATCAAAGTGCTTGAAAGGTGATTGTTTTCAAAATTCTATATGATACTAAATATAAGTTTTAAAAGACTTAATTTTCCTGTCATCATGCATTTAGGACATTTCTTACTTTTGCCACCTTTCCCCATAGAAATAGGGCTAAAAGACCTGGACATTTAGCCCTATCCTCTGTCTGAACAGTTTACTCATTTAGTAATTATTGATTATTTTTAGAGTAATTCATGTATTTTACATATGTGACCGTCTACGGGAAAACCGGGCACAACGCGGCGTGCGTAATATCGAGAAAAGATCGATCGATTTCTTAAAAATGTATTGTTTCAAGCCTACGGAAGGGAACGGTTAGGTCTATTATAGCAGGAACGACTAAAGCTGCGACGATAAAACTTGGAGAGCTCAATATCTGGACGCCGACAACTCCGTAAGTGCAAAAAAAAAAAAATTCGAAGGTGCCGCGTTGTGCCTGGTTTTCCTATAGACGGTCACATATAGTGACTAAATTAATCATTGAGCTGTAATTGGCAAGTTTTTATTGTAATTTGTGTAATTTTTTTAAGCTTCGGCAATGGGTCGCCATCGTTATCCAGCTGCACACTGGGAAAATACCAGCAAAAGACTACACAGATCAACGCTCTGGGAGACTCGTTGTTCATATATCAATCAACCTCAATGTTTCTCAAATACTGAGTATCTGTTAATAGCCATCATAATGATCTGGATTTTCAGAAGGAAAACAAAAATAAACTCGACCAAATTCTGTTCTAAAATAAAACAACCAAAGACTAATTGCAAAGAAGAAATGCAATCTCTCCCACTGATCTGGTCCATTTGGAATAGTTCAATAAATATCTTAAAAGAAATTCATTCCAGAACTACTTCACTAAAACAGAAACTATTATTACTATGTGGAGATGTAGAAGCCAATCCTGGCCCCTATAGTAAAGGTAAATTATCCTCTATCCAATGTGATGTTAAAATGTAGTCATTCACAACTACAGTTACATGTAAGGCCATCAATTATTAGGTTCACAACTTTTCTATTATTTCTATGGAGATATAAATATTCAGTAGTTTCAAATATAAAGATATTTTATATCAATTGAATTTGTTGAGAGTGCATTGTTAAATATTTAAATATGCAAATAGTACTGAAACAATGATCTGATTACTCTAGCCACAACCTTGTAGAACTTTTATCCAATAAGCATTTATTGCCTAGGCAAGGCTTCATTACCAAATGAAATTAAATTATAACTGTAGGTGGAAAATCAGGGTGGAATAAATTTTTGACAAATATATAATAATAATGATAACATTTACAGAAAAAGCTGAGATATTAATTAATATCACTCGTGTTTCGAGAAAATTTTAATTGTCCATTTTTTCATACTTCTCTCACTAACAATTTGAAATTTTATATTTTCTGTCCTATTTTATCTCCTATTCTGTAATTATTAAGAATTATTTTAACCTAATTAGAGCTATACTCCCTTATTTCATTGCATTTCCAACATCTTCACTGAAACATAATTAGCAGAATGTGTATTATTCAAGATGTTGTAATAAATATATATTATTCATTTGATACAGGAGAATATCATGAGTTTGTTGGCTTAGTATTTACGCGAGTGCCGCAGGCAAGAGCGTAAATACCGCCAATCAGAGGAGTGATATTCTCGGGTATCCAATGAATAATATATTTATTAGGTACTGCTCATGCGCGAATACCTTGGTAACAAATTTCTTGTGCGGTGGCTTCTGGTTCCTCTAGTGTTCCAGATCTCCCTGAAGAAGAAACTCAAGCTTTACTTTCTTTGTTTTCTGAAGACATCACTGATTGGCTTTCAAAAATGCTAAAAAGTGTACTTGGCTAGGTAGAGAAAATGACTACTTGTTTGACAACTGATGCCAGTGAACTTTGAGACAAACTGAGTACTTTTAGGAGATATTAGTATCATCAAGATGATGGACAATTATCAATAGTAATCGATTTAAATGTAATGCCAATCAAAGATCAAAAGTATATTTGAAACATTAACAACATAATATAATGTAACTAAGTAATTAAATGTATTATTATTAATTGTAAATTTTGTGTGTCAATGTAAATGTATATTCTATTATTACACCAATGATTTTATTTTTAGATCAGCCTCTCAGTCATCATGAACCTTCACCTCGAGCATCAGCTAATGCCTCAGCAAGTACTGACCAATTCTATATTCATGGAGGTATTGTTAACAACTTTAATGACAATAAAAAACAACTGAAGAAGGTAGTTCAAATCTTTGACTGCTCTACAGAATCCTGGAAAGAACTTGATACAGCTGGTACTCCACCTCCTGGAATATATTGGTGTGCAACAGTTTATTCAGCTCATATTCTCTACTTGTTTGGTGGTTATGATGGTACATCATTCTATGCTTCATTACATCAGCTAGACACCAGGTCTATGACATGGTCACAACTCTCACCACAATATGATAGTGGACCCATGAGGAAATATGTGTGTCAAATGATACATCATAATAATACTTTAATCGTCATTGGCGGCTATGGCATACCATCAGGTGAACTGCAGTCTGGATCACAATTTACTAAGAATGAACAATATCTAGATGGTCGTGGCTGGACAAATGAGATTCATATGTATAATATTTCACAAAGTAAGTAATAATCATATTTACAGAGTAGATGGTAAGTATGTGTTACATATATTTTCTGAAATAATAATGTATTTTATAGTTAGTAACAGACATAATTATTCCCACTAAATTTTGCTATATAGAATGTATTAATATTTTAATTAAAGTGGCATAAAATATTTTTATGCAATAATATGCTACAACACTGAAATGAAAAATTGTGTGTTTAATAGTTTGATAAAATAACTAACATGTGTTTTGTCAATGAGAAATAATAGTAAAAATGTAAGCAAAGTTAGTATAGAATCATTTCTCAATTGTGTCAATGCTTTGAAATACCCTGAAATTACAGAGTAAATAAGAACAATACATTATGGTTCAATTAGTTGAATTGAATACTCAATTTGTTTTGGTAGTATTTATAAAATTCAATTTGCTTGTGTTATATTTATTACACATGTGGAATTGAGTGAAGTGAGTAAGACACTCATAAGTAAAACTTGAATAACATTCAGATACTGTGTAAACGTATAAATATATATGGTACATAGGACATTTTGTTTCACTAGTTCATAGATTGTGACATGTGGAAATCTTACTTAAAAAAATAGAGCAAGCAATGTCCAAGTTGAGTTGGCGCGGTAAAAACCGTTAATAACTTTTGAATGGAAGTAACTACGCTTCCGGGGTTTGTACCATTTGAAAGCTCGTGCCGAAGCGGTCCAGAAAATTACCTTTAAAAGCTTCTGAGCCAGCGGGAAAGTGCAGTTTCAAAACTCAATAGAAAAGTCTATGGGAATAAATAAAACCACACGTTTCCCGCGCTACACGCGGCGGGATTTAGTCACGTGCTCAAACATGTGCGCAGTACCTCAGAGACAATTGTAAACAAAAAGCAGTCGTAGTTTGGTGACTTCGTCTACCCTTCTGCTTGACATTCTGGTTCATTTTAGGCTCAGGAATTTGTTGCTATTCAAGGCTACTTAACAAGAGCAAGCTACAATGTGAGGTACGTTTGTATCACGGGTTGCTTGTCCACTCAGAATTTCTTACCTATTTAAATAGGGCCTATTTATTTAGAAACTCAGCCAATTTACTGTTTGCTGACCAAGATAATAAGATATACAATTCATCATAGACTCTATATGCCACTATTTATTCTTTAGCTGTCCATTACTCCTCATGTCTATATAGGTACAGTTCTCTATGGTTATGGTGATGCTATTTACCACCCTCCAAATTCAACTGCTGCTTGTATCTACCACAATTTCATGTCATCATAAAATTATATAATATATATATTGTACATGTCATTATGAAATTATATTTTTTGTATAAATTAAAAAAAGTTGAAATTTAACAAGTAGATAGAAAATAATAGTAAAATCATGAATAAAATGATATGAATGATTCAGTGTGAAGGACAAAGTAATACTGGAATGTGTGTGGCCATAGCTAAAGAGTAGGTGATGTGCTGGATTCTTCACATTACTGTTGAGTACTTCAGAAATTCGTCACACCAAGAAAGTAAGAATAGAGTTTAAATACACGCTTAAGCACACAACAATCAGACTTACTTGAGGAGGCATTCAGCCGCGGTCCTGTGCTTCTTTCCTTTAAGCTTTGTAGCTCTAGATAACCCTCCGCAACCTTCAACAAGTTTTAGCGCACTACTAGAAGCTCGTACAAACTATAAACTACGAGTGATTAGTTATAACTGGGCATATATTGAATACAGCCGCGGAAGAAACTGCCATAGCTTCTTTTTCATTTCAACAAGTAAACTTAAGGTAATAATGCACACCTTGGACCCGCCCCGTTTTTACTGTTTGAGCTACTACTGTCATGTGACCTTAATTGGTCTCCGGTTTCGCCAAGTGCATTCCTCTTTTGCCACATTTGTGGTCGCGCCAACTCAACGTGGACATACTTATAGCTGGCTTGACTTTTCTACATATGAAATTCTATCATCAGTTCATTAAAATAAGTGCTTTATAATTTTCCTACCCAAATAGCTAAGAGTAGAGTCTGCTAAATTGTGGGAGAGGGAAGAGGAGGTGAAACTATGTGGTTGGATAAAAAGGGAATTTTTTATGTTTTTTGCACTATTATAGGATAACATTAAAGCATGAAATTTGTGTTTATTTGAGAAATAAATGACACGAAATAAAAATACCAGACAAACGTACACTTGCAACTTTACAATGTGTCTTCATATGAAATAATTTTTCCATGTCGATTATATGTCTAGTTCATCAGTCATTCTTTGTGAGCATGAATGATATAACATTTTTTTATCACTTCAATTAGTATGTTTTCAAATGTAGGACTTGCCCTTTGTGATGTTGCAAATGATATTGATGGAGAATCAATAATTATGAATATCTTCATTTAAAAAACGAATCTATAATTGTAATAGCTATTTGAGGTTACTTATTTAACTTGAGAAGTGTACATTTAAATTACATTAGAAAGTGCTTGTATTTTAAAATCCAACATTTCATTTTTGTGATAAGATTGTTTGAGAATTATACTATGTGAGTTTTGAAAGTTACCGGCAGAATTACAATGCAAAAAGAAGGTGCGAGTTCTCAATTGCAAAAATAGAGTAACAAAGTTAATCAAAGAGTTGACCTTTCAGCTCAGCATATAAATTGTGTTTAGATACTATTATAACAGAAGCTATTAAGTTGCTTAGTATTCACTTTAATTAGTTCATGTCTATACTATTTTATGATTATATCATTCCTATTCCTTTAATATGTGAATTAAGTCAATGTTTATTATCATAACAGATTCTCAAACAAGTTTTGTCAAGATTACATCTGTGTGTGTGCATGTGTGTGTTTACACCTAATTAGTTACAATCAAGCAAACCATATGGGAAGCGGTTAAGTTTATTTTTTCATGAAGGTTCTTAGTTTCTCTAAGTCCAGTCTTAAAAAAATTCAAAAATTTTTTTACGAATTGTTGGTCCATCCATTAGTACAAAAATTTATTATTTCTAATTAGGCACATGGTCTTCTCCCTTAATTACTGGAACTCGACCTTCTCCAAGAGCTGGTTTTACTCTTACCGGTATTAGTCCTACTCATGCAGTCTTGTTTGGTGGATATGATGGTACTAGTCATTTCAATGACACATACCTCATAGACTTGACACAGATGGTAAGAATTGTTTAATGTGGCAAGCATAGAAAATACAACATTTAATTTTTCAAGAAATACATTTTGTAACTAGTCTATACTTTCACAGTTTCGGCACTATAACATAAGTTACTTTATATATAGTACTGAAACTTCACAATTGTTATACTAAAATATTCTATCCATGTATATTTTATTATAGCATTAGCTCCTCATTTACATGCATATAGTTATGAAATATTTAAATTACAGTCAACTATTGTTAGAATGTTTACACAGAGGATGTGATGTGTTAATTTCCAAACATGACTGGTTATTAACATTACTGTGAAGTAGTTGTATTGTATCAAATATGTAAGTTAATAACTAGATTGGAGCCATCAAAAAATTAAAGCAAGCAGAATAAGCCATTATTTAGCAATCTTATACCTTGTAACTAGAAATAAAATTATAATAACAATCACTTATTGTCGTCAATGTTTTTCCTCATACTCCAATAATAACTATTTTCTAACGAATGCATCTCTACTTATTGATATGCTGAGTCCAAATTTTGACTATTTGTTTCTATAATATAGCAGACCAAGTTCGTAGTATACCAAAGCAACAAGTTTAGCAATTATTAATTCTGGAGAGAATATTATTATTAGGTGGTTGTTGCTCATTCAATAATTTTCTTCATGGTTGAATTTGACAATTATGGAAAACTACTTTCACCATTAGCTAAATAATCTTTGTATTTTCCGTATTTCTCATAAATCAGTTTCATTTTTTTCAGCTTTAACATCTTTGTATTTTCCGTATTTCTCATAAATCAGTTTCATTTTTTTCATGATTTTATGTACTTATTCACTAGGGGTTGGTAAATTCTGCTGGCAATACGTGATTTCATAAATACTAACTTTGCTTGTGTGATTAGTCTATAAGTTTAATGAGGTAGTAAGTTTTTGGCAAAAATAAGCATTTTTTTATTATACTATAACCATAGGAATTTGATGTAGTCTTCAAGAGACTGTCTTTGGGGCTTTTTAAAACAATTTTTTTAGTTTACTAAATACCCTCTATAATATGGGTAATTCTATTTAAAGATTCTAAATATAGCTTACTGTAGGAAATAAATGATTTCAGACCCAGCACCGTTGACCATCAGGATGCAGATCAACAACTCACATATCACAGTGGCCATACCAGGATTCAGATTAGTCATCGATACTGCGATTCTTATAGTTGGGAATGTGGTTGATGTGATGATCTTTGAGCTCTGTAAACGAGCATAATACTAAAAGACAACTTCATAATATGTGACTGTCTACAGGAAAACCGGGCACAACGCGGCGTGCGTAAATATCGAGAAAAGATCGATCGATTTCTTAAAAATATATTGTTTCAAGCCGACGGAAGGGAACGGTTAGGTCTATTATAGTGGGAACGACTGTGCAAAAAAAATTTTTTCGAAGGGTGCCCCGTTGTGCCCGGTTTTCCTGTAGACGGTCACATATAGAACCTTGATTTCACTAATGACATTCTAAGTTGGTAATTGTGGAAATACTTTATACATTAATACGTTAGGCAAAGCAGTATTCAATATTGGCTAGTTTCAGAATTTTAAATGATTTCAGATTTATGTCAAATATATGTGACAGTCTATGGGAAAAGGGGGCACTTCACTTAAAAATTGAAATTGAGATATAGGCTCCAAAAGTAAGTCATAGGAAAAATTCTTTCTTTCTCCTATTTTTGTTTTTTGCAGAATTAGTCTTAGTGACCCTTACTCTAAGTCTATGCCAAATTTCAAATGCCGAAACAACTTAAAAGACCCCAAGCGTGCCGTGGAAAGACAAGCTACTTTTTATTCTCTCTCGTTCTCGAAGTACAATAAACGGGAAATGGGCGGAGTTTCAAACAAGCAGCTAAAAAAACTGCATAGCTTTGAGAATAGTGCAAGCAATCTACAGCTTACCTCTGGTTGAAAGTTTACCACTACATGGAGTAGAGTAGCCAAGGATTCCGACAAGACAGGCTGTGAGACGCTCTGAAAGCTAAAAAGAACTCTACGCAAACTTCGTTAGTCGCCGTTAAAAAGCGGCTGTACGATTTAATTGCGTATGCGGAGTACGCCGTGCGTTAAGTATACGGAAACATTAATTATACCGGAAGTGGAAATTCAATTTATGTTTTCTCGATTTGTAGTTTAATTGCTTTGCTGAATACAGCCCAGTTCAACTGCCAGTTTCTCTGCACGGCGAAGGTTTTACCCTCCAGTATTTTAGCACTAAGTTGAGATAAATTGTAGCTTTTTATCAGCATAAAAAACTCATTTTTTTTTGTTTGAGTGAAGTACCCCCTTTTCCCATAGACTGTCACATATACATGACCATTAAAAATTAAAATACTAGCTCTAGTCTTAGTACATAATTGTACTAATAGTTTATTCACATCAATCAGTTCATACAAAGACTATGTTATGCAATGATAAATATCTACCTTTATGTACATTTATCAATTTAATAAGTTTATGATATGCAAAATGACTAGCACCTTCAAGTTCAGATTATAGAACTATTTTATGATATTCATTTATCATCTCAAGTAGAATGCATTCAATATGTTGTGTTTTTATTACAAATATAAAATATGACTCCAAAATTAATATTAATGTAGAATATGGTTTATGTAATATGAGTTATTTAGAACTGGAATCTATTAGTCATGCTAACAGTATTAGTACTATCTGATCAGTTTATAGGAATCAGTGAGTTTATAGACATTATATAATGATGAAAAGGGAGAGAGATTGTACTGTTGAGCATACAAGACACTGTGTAGTTAGTGCTGATAAAAGGTCAGGAGGCAGCTGCACTCACAAAGAATGTTGTACTAAGAGGCTACTTATGTAACAGCTTACATTGAGCAGAGATATATAAGTAGACTAAATAAATATCTTGTAATCTTTTTATTAAACATCTAATTATATCATTAATTATAATATATTTTTCTCTAAATTCTTTTCAATCTGCCAGAATTCACTGGTTTAGTTATCTTATTTTATTCCAGTTTCTGTCAACCTTCCAATTATACTTTAATCTTAATTATGTAACATTAATACTTTATATATAGCTATTTGTGTTTACTTTATTATATTATATTTTGAAATATTTTTATATATTATTTTATTTAAGTACATCACCTTGTTCATGTTGTACATGTAATTATGACTGTATGATGCAGTGATATTGTCTGCTGTTTTTTAATAGATACACAACTACTTCAGTCTAATGGTGTTAAATTTAAAAGCATTTATGATTATTTGGTATATTTTGTTTCACTATTTTCTAGGTGTTTACCAAACTTGTGTATCCTGATGGAGCCTCACAACCATTTCCTAGAAGAAGTAGTCATGCAGCTGTTTGTCTTGATTATAACACGAACAGCCCACAGTTGTTAGTAATTGGTGGTCGTGATGAAAATAAGACTTTAAACGATGTTTGGTGTCTCGATATACAAGCACAAAGTTGGCAACAGGTATATTTTATAATTATAGTTCAGTTGAAATAATTCAAATTTTTTTTAATTAAATTAGTTGAATAATATAAATGAGGTAAACAAGTTACAGTATTCCAAGTATATAATAATTGGGACCTTATAGCATTACATATTTAATTATAAGTATTCTTTTATTTAGACTTCATGCTAGTTACTTAAAATTAAGTGAAATATTATAATCAGTCAAATACATGATACAATTATTGACTTGTGATAATTATCAACCACTGCAGCATTTTGCATTTTAATTTACTACATTAAATGTTTACTAGAATTAATCAATAGATGAAATGTTTTAATCAATTTATATTTATGACATATGTTATGCATCAAACTGAGGTAGTCAAATACTTAAAAAGCATGATGTGAGGAGGATTCATATTTTACACCATCATGATATAATCTTCAGTCAGATTTCAAACATTACATAAAATTTGTATGTAAAATAGATCAATTAAACTTAATTGTTTATTATGCACTTGTTTGCTCATCAATTTAATAAATATTACGTGCTGCAAACCATAAAAAACATAATTGAAATAGTTGAGTCCTTCTACATGTATATTAATCTTTCCTCGTGACACCTTGAAGTATTCATAAACTCTGTTATTGTCCAGATAGCTTCAGAATCTGGCCATTTTAAAGATTAGATAAATTAATAGATGTGGAATAAGCTACCATAAGTGAAAATAATCTTTTTCTATCTTTTTCTGCTAGAACATTTCAAATGTTTACCAATTGTATTGTTGCTCTCGTTACACCACATCATTGCAAGGAAATGAGTGAGGTTTTGATCTATCATTATTCATATTATTGACATGTAATTGACGAGCGAGTGTAATTAAAAAACTCGACCATAATTTTAGTAGCTTTGAGCGTTAGTTTTAGGCTCGCTCGCCATTTGTGCTCAAGCACATCACTAGTATAATATAAATGAATATTATTCTAGAATAAATAGCAAAATCTTCACAATGATCTAATATCATCTAGTTGACATTATTCACGGACAAAACAAGGAACGTTCTGGGGAAAGGAAATTTTAAATCTGTTAGAGTTGGAGCATATGAGCATTATTACTAAAGAGTGCAAGAGACAACTATAGTATGTCCAAGTTGAGTTGATGGCAAGAAAATCTTGAATAACTTTAGAACCAAAGCAGCTACGCATCCGGGGTTTGCACCATTGGAAAGCTCGCGTCAAACGGTTAAAAATATTACCTTAGTATACTCCAAAACCGGAGAAAAAGTGCTATTCCAAAACTCAATACAAAAGTCTATAGGAATAGAAAAAACCACAGGTTTCCCCGCTCAAAACATGCCCGCTTTTAGTCACGCGGTACGGCTCAATTGATCACGCGGACAGTCTCCATTAAGAATTTGTAAACAATGGCTTCTTCTCAGATTGCTGCGTTTCTAGCTTCGTATCGCGACTAGCTTAGGTGGCCAGTGTGGAAACAGGATAGACAGAGTGCCCTGTTGTCACAGAGGGTACAGGACCACCTGATAGGATGTTCGTAAGATCATTTGTCTACCTCTTCAATATCAAATGCTGTATAGCAAATATATTTCACAGTGATATAGCTATCGTTTAGCTAGCAACTTGTAATACAGCCACACTTAAGCTGTTTTCTGTTAAATTGTGTGCTTGTCAAAGCCGTGTTTATGCCAATTCCTTTTCTTCACTACTATAGATGCCGTTTATTGTAAGGATTAGGACCAACTCAGGCAGCACTCCATTTTCAACTCGGATCACAACTATATTTTGTATATGTGTACTACTTAAATTCTATCGTTTCATCAATTTTCATATATATATTATAAATAAATGAAATAATTGATAATTTTATTTAACAAGAAAGTCTAGTAACTTTAGCTACAAGTTAACAGTGCTGTACTGCTGAATCATGTGAATATCAGAATACATCTTGGGACACGCCTCACCAGTTTGCGTTTTCCATCTGCTGTACATTATCTGCGCATAAGAAACATAAATATAATTGAAAACAGACTAGATGAGCTGTACAGCACCCGAAAAACTCCATAAACTACACTTAATTTCTTTCTTTCAATAGTTACAGTATTAATGCGCACCTGTGTTACCGCCCCTTTTTCACGTGCAACCTTGACATTCGCGCGCTTAATTGACTTGCATTCACATGACTAAATTGCTTCCGGTAAAGTACTAAATGCATTCCTCAATTACCGCACTTGCGGTCATGCCAACTCAACTTGGACATACTATAGTGACTCATTGCTGATATAATTGCACTAAATATATGACATACACAAAACATTCGTGCTAGAATGTTCACACATACTAGTATAGCTCAGACCACCTGATTTAACCTAGGCACAGTTCCAAAGAACATCAGGTGTTTACAGATATGCCCATATCTATAGGCAAAAACTTCAATTAAGATGATTGAAATATTTAGAAAATTTTAATTATTAATACATCACAGGATACATAGATGCATCATATTAAAACTAAAGCAAAAGCTTATAGTCTAGTTGCTAGGTAGGGGCCCCATGGACCCAGTGGATTTATAAATGAAATTTGCATTTTTACAACCTTGAAGGTATCTATTAACCAAATTTTGATGTTCCCAACTTTAAATATTGTCCGAAACCCTATTTTGTGGTCATAATACATTTAATGATGGTTAATACCTCCGGGTGCCTAATACATAAGTACACCACTCTTTTACTAGCTAGTACAAATGAATCCATATTATAATAAATATTCTTTATGAAAAATCTCACTTCTATCTTAAGTGGTCACACCTATCTTATCATATTGGGTGGGCAATAATTGGGTTGTCAGCACATGTGGTACAGGTGAACCAGTCAAGGTGATATGTCAAATAGTCATAATGATATTTTCAGTTTTAATCAAGAAATATTCAGACCAGATTGTTTTAATATTTAGATTTATAATAATTTAACCACTGCAGCTATTGCGATAAATATTTCTATTTTAGATTTTATTAAAACAGAATGTACTTCAATTACAAATGATAGATGTATACAGTAAAAGTAAATACAACAAGCTAACAAATGACATGTATAAGATAATAGTAATGTAAATACTCTCACATCTACTAAAAATTATCTGGTTGCCTTTAGAAAAAACTTCACTAATTATCAGCAATACATGTTAAAGTACATATGCAGAGTTATATTTTTATATTTTGTATCAACGAATAAACCATTATAAGAGGTATGAAAATAGTAAATTTTCTCATTCTAACAACCATAATAATATTGTTAATTAAAACTTAACACAACATTTCGGCTTCTTGCCAAGTCCTCTTCAGGAGTCAATTATAACTATTTCCACTGAGACTGACTGAATCATTGAATGAGGAATGAAATTTTTTGACCAATTGAATAGAAACAAGAACATTTTGGGTGGTATTCTCATGCAAAAGGAAATACAAAAAGACTATTAGCCTTTGCAGATAATTTTATTAAAGTTAAAATGTATGTTGTAAATAAATTATTGATCTCAATATTCATGCAAAAAACCGTTTGAATTGTATTTAATTATATTCTAGAAATCATAATGATAAAAATTGCAAGACTTCAGTAAAACTTCTTTTTAACGACCTTTGAGAAGAAAAAACATAAGACTATTTGACATCTCAGATATATTGAAATTGAATTTTTTTTTGTAATTATATTATTGATCAAAATATTCATCAAGCAATACATGTTTCAAGTGTATTTGATTGTTCTAGAAATCATAATGTTAAAATTTGCATGTCATGATTATTGTTCAATATTTTGTACATAGATGACTATCTTGTCACAGCCTAGACGATGGAATAGTGCTGCTGCTTTTGTCATTTCTTCTGAACTCACAGAAATAGTAATATTTGGCGGGTATGATCAGCATGAGCACCTTCTCTCAGATACTACAATATTAAGATTAAGTAAGTTTTACAAAAATAAAAAATTAATTCAATTTAATTATTAATATGTATTATACGTATGATATTTTGTTATTTTGATAGTTTTATTCATCTAATTATGTAATATAGTGAATAAAATGTTCTAATACCATAGCCTAGTCATTTTCAATACAAAAAAGTGTGGTACTATATTAAACTTTTAGTGCACTAAACAAGTCCAACTATATAAATAATGCTATTTACATGGTCACCGGGCAGTTTCTCTCATTACATTTTATTCCACTAAACAAGTCCAACTAAAAAATATGCTAATTACATGGTCCCTGATAGTATCTCACATTACAGTTTAGTCCACTAAACACGTCCAACTATAAAATATGCTAATTAAGTATTTCTGGACAAGTTCCCCTCCTTTAATAAGATCAGGCGAAGATGCCAAACTGTATAATATGCTAATTAAGTGATTCTGAACAAGTTCCCCTCCTTCGATATCATCAGGTGAAGATGCCGAACCGAAAAATATGCTAATTAAGTGATTCTGGACAAGTTCCACTCCTTCGATATGATCAGGTGAAGATGTCGAACCGTAAAATATGCTAATTAAGCGATTTTGTACAGGTTCCCCTACTTCAATGTGGTCAGGTGAAGATGCCAAACCCTAAAATATGCTAATTAAGTGATTCTGGACAAGTTCCCCTCCTTCGATATGATCAGGTGAAGATGCCGAACTGAAAAGTATGCTAATTAAGTGATTCTGGACAAGGTTCCCCTTCTTTGGTATGATCAGGTGAAGATGCCAAACCATGAAATATGCTAATTAAGTGATTCTGGACAAGTTCCCCTCCTTCGATATGATCAGGTGAAGATGTCGAACCATGAAATATGATAATTAAGTAAATCTGGACAAGTTCTCCTCCTTCAATAATATCAGGTGAAGATGCCAAACCATATATAATTTGCTAAGTAAGTGATTCTGGACAGGTTCCCCACTTTCGATATAATCAGGCGAAAATGTCGAACCATAAAATATGCTAATTAACCGATTCTGGACAGATTCCAGGCGAAGGTGTCAAACCATAAAATATGCTAATTAAGTGAATCTGGACAAGTTCCCCTCCTTCGATATGATCAGGTGAAGATGCCGAACCGAAAAATATGCTAATTAAGTGATTCTGGACAGGTTCCCCTTCTTCGGTATGATCAGGTGAAGATGCCAAACTATGAAATATGCTAATTAAGTGATTCTGGACAAGTTCCCCTCCTCCTTCAATAATATGATCAGGCGAAGATGTCGAACCGTAAAATATGCAAATTAAGTGAATCTGGACAAGTTCAATTCCTTCAATATGATCAGGTGAAAATGCCAAACTGTAAAATATGCTAATTAAGTGATTCTGGACAAGTTCCCCTCCTTCGATATGATCAGGTGAAGATGCCGAACCGAAAAATATGCTAATTAAGTGATTCTGGACAGGTTCCCTCTTCATATGATTCAGGCGAAGGGTCGAAACGTAAAATTTTATAACAATGTGCCAATTAAGTGAATCTGGACAAGTCGATTCTTTCAATATGATCCGGTGAAGATGCGAACCGAAAAATATGCCTACTTAAGTGATCTGGATGGTTGCACTCCTTCGATATGATCAGGTTGAAGATGTTGAACGTTATATATATAAGATGCTAAATTAAGTGAATCTGGAAAGTTCAATTCCTTCAATATGATCAGGTGAAAATGCCTAACTTTAAAATATGATAATTAAGTGATTCTGGACAGGTTTCCCTTCTTCGGTATGATCAGGTGAAGATGCCAAACCATGAAATATGCTAATTAAGTGATTCTGGACAAGTTCCCCTCCTTCAATATGATCAGGCGAAGATGTCTAACCGTAAAATATGCAAATTAAGTGAATCTGGACAAGTTCAATTCCTTCAATATGATCAGGTGAAAATGCCAAACTGTAAAATATGCTAATTAAGTGATTCTGGACAAGTTCCCCTCCTTCGATATGATCAGGTGAAGATGCCGAACCGAAAAATATGCTAATTAAGTGATTCTGGACAAGTTCCCTTCCTTCAATATGATCAGGCGAAGATGTCGAACCGTAAAATGTGCTAATTAAGTGAATCTGGACAAGTTCGATTCCTTCAATATGATCAGGTGAAGATGCCGAACCGAAAAATATGCTAATTAAGTGATTCTGGACTGGTTGCCCTCCTTCGATATGATCAGGTGAAGATGTTGAACCGTATAATATGCTAATTAAGTGAATCTGGAAAAGTTCGATTCCTTCAATATGATCAGGTGAAAATGCCAAACTTTAAAATATGCTAATTAAGTGATTCTAGACTGGTTGCCCTCCTTCGATATGATCAGGTGAATATGCCAAACCATAAAACATGCAAATTAAGTGATTCTGGACAGGTTCCCCTTCTTCAATATGATCATGTGAAGATGCCGAACCGAAAAATATGCTAATTAAGTGATTCTGGACAGGTTCCCCTTCTTCAATATGATCAGGTGAAGATGTTGAACCGAAAAATATGCTAATTAAGTGATTCTGGACAGGTTCCCCTTCTTCAATATGATCAGGTGAAGATGCCGAACAGTAAAATATGCTAATTAAGTGATTCTGGACAGGTTCCCCTTCTTCAATATGATCAGGTGAAGATGCCGAACCGAAAAATATGCTAATTAAGTGATTCTGGACAGGTTCCCCTCCTTCGATATGATCAGGTGAATATGCCAAACCATAAAATATGCTAATTAAGTGATTCTGGACAGGTTCCCCTTCTTCAATATGATCAGGTGAAGATGCCGAACCGAAAAATATGCTAATTAAGTGATTCTGGACTGGTTCCCCTCCTTCGATATGATCAGGTGAAGATGTCGAACCATAAAATATGCTAATTAAGTGATTCGGGACACCCCTCCTTCAATATGATCAGGTGAAGATGCTGAACCATAAAATATGCAAATTAAGTGATTCTGTACAAGTTCCCCTCCTTCATTATGATCAGGTGAAGATGTCGAACCATGAAATAGGCTAATTAAGTGATTCTGGACAGGTTCCCCTCCTTCAATATGATCAGGTGAAGATGTCGAACCGTAAAATATGCTAATTAAGTGAATCAGGAAAAGTTCGATTCCTTCAATATGATCAGGTAAAAATGCCAAACTTTAAAATATTCTAAGTAAGTGATTCTGGACAAGTTCCCCTCCTTCGATATAATCAGGTGAAAATGCCGAACCGAAAAATATGCTATTTACGTGATTCTGGACAAGTTCCTCTACTTCAATATGATCAGGTGAAGATGCCGAACCATAAAATATGCTAATTAAGGGAATCTGGACAAGTTCCCCTCCTTCAATATGATCAGGTGAAGATGCCGAACCATAAAGTATGCAAATTAAGTGATTCTGGACAGGTTCCCCTCCTTCGATATGATCAGGCGAAGATGTCGAACAGTAAAATATGCAAATTAAGTGATTCTGGACAGGTTCCCCTTCTTTGATATGATCAGGTGAAGATGCCAAACCATGAAATATGTGACCTGCTCCGTGAAAATCGACCATTTGCAATAAATTATTGAAACGCGTGAAGGCCGAAAAAAGCCGAAAATTTTTTTTTTCTGGATTTAAAATTTTTTTTAACAGGGGTAAGTACAAAGGTTTTTCGACTTCTGTGCAAAATTTCAGCGTTAGTAGATAGCGGTTTCATACACTAAACTTACTTTGTCTTTTGAAGCGGTCCGTGAACGAACTTATAAAAAAACGTCATCACAGAGTCACCATAACAACTCCCGCGAAATAGCTCCAGCCTAATAGTGTCGACCAATATGGCAGAGAGAATAGCTAACGCTACAAACCTTCTGGGTGCTGACAGCTTGCACTACAGCATATCCAGTTTGTGAACAAGAAGGCCAAAAGGCTAGAAATCTATAGAGAACGTGGTTTGAGTAAACAACGGCCATTTTTTTCCCGGCAAATGTGGGCGTAACCGTGACGCGGAGAAATTTACGGACTTTAGGCGTCTCGCTGTAAAGTGATTTTTCTCGTAAAAACGAACGGTTAATTGGTGAAAACGCGTGTAGTGTTTTTGTTTGTATCTTTGCGGAGAAGCGTCGGAGATAAACACTTAAGGGCTCATCGTATTTCCTGATAAATTTTGGGCTTACTGAAGCTAAAAAATGAATTTTCATTTTTTTGTGCAAATGGTCGATTTTCTGGGAGACGGTCACATATGCTAATTAAATGGTTCTGGACAAGTTCCCCTCCTTCAATGATCAGGTGAAAATGTCGAACCGTAAAATATGCTAATTAAATGAACCTGGAAAAGTTCAATTCTTTCAATATGATCAGGTGAAAATGCCAAACTGTAAAATATGCTAAGTAAGTGATTCTGGACAAGTTCCCCTCCTTCGATATGATCAGGTGAACCATAAAATATGCCAATTAAGTGATTCTGGACAAGTTTCCCTCCTTCGATATGATCCGGTGAAGATGCCAAACCATAAAATTGAATTTAATCATAAAATTGCCAATTAAAAATAAAAATTGAATTTCTTTGTAATGATCAAATGGAATGTCAGACTATAAAAAAATGTTAACTAAATTTTTATGGACATTTTCTCTCCTTCGCCATGATCAGATGAACAAGTTAAACTATAAATATACGCAAATTAAATGATTTATGATAATTAAATGATTCTTCCCTCATTCATTATGATCAAGTGAAGATGCCAAATCAAAACCTGCAATCAATATAATATATATATAATATTCACAATAAATATACCGCATTCCCTGGCTTTTTTTTAGCAATTAGGCAAATTTTTTGTGTGTAATTTAAATATTCCTTATCTAAGTGCTAGGCACTGTTGAGCTGATAAAAGTAAAATCTTATAGCTTTAATTTTTTCACTCTAACACACTCTGCCACCTTTAGATTCATAAAAAAGTGTGTCCTACACACTACTTTATGAGCACACTTGTATTTTAGTGTGCTCAACACACTTCTTACAATTAGTGTGATAGCACACCATGCTTGATAAGGCTAAAAAGTGTGCGCTTTATACAGTGTGGACATGCTTCTGCAGGAGCTATAGAATCTTGTACTTTTGACAGTGAAATATTCTCCAATAGTGAGCATTGTCGTTCAGTGGTTAGTGAAAGTGGTGACTTGGAATGGAATGTAAATAAAATATCTAGTGATGAACATGAGTTTGAGTGTTTCCATGAAATTTCAATAAATTGTAATTATTAATTCCACCATCTTTTCAAGCAATTGTGATGAACGTCAACCAATTCGTTGGAGATAAACTTTGATCACTTTTACTGCAAAGCTAGTTCATAACGTGACTTTAACAGTCGTTAACTTAGTAGCTACTTATTTCTAAATGTTTCGTGCACCTATAATATGTATCATACTGAAGGATAACAATGGTATTTCAATTGGTAGTATTGGTTTAAATTTTATTAAAGCTTTGATGTGTTAAGTAATATAACATAATACAATTACTATAATCTTCGGTGAACCTACTGATATTTTTGTTGTTTTTTTGGTTATGTACTTGCCTTGCTATAAGAGAAATAGTAAGCCTATCAATTTTAGCTGTTTGGAAAAAAAAATCTTTAAGGTTTAATATAAGTGGTAGTGACTATTGATTATTGGGAAAGCAATCAAATTTTCAAGATGGGTAAGAATCGCTAAATCAAAAGATTCTGTTTATCAAGTAGCCTTTCCAAAATACCCTCTGTTGAAAACGCTCTATCGTACCATAGATCTAATCTACTTCGCTATTGGAAAATGGATTGTCAAGTATGCACTATTGTAAAATAATTAGCATACTTTATAGTTGGACGTGTTATGTATAATAGGCTTTTTCAAAGACTTGTCAACTGAATTCAGCATTCATACTTTGCAAGAAAATGAAATTATATTATTATATTTACTCATTAGATGTATTCTCTCTCTTTCAATTGTTAACAATACAAATATACATGTTTGGGATTTGAACTCGGGCCACTTGCCTGTTTTCATACTTTCTATGTCCTAATCAAATCTTCCTTTACTGTCTAGATCTAATATCTACTTTTGGCAGTAAAAATGCTTACTCAAAACTATATCATTTCTAGCTAAGGTGCTTTAACATTATTATTTTCCCTGCAAGTCTATTGCAAGTATTTTCCTTTGGCTTTACTTGTAGATTTCTGATGGCAGTCTAACAAATTTCTGTAGCATTTTACATTTGCTTTACAAGCTTAGAGGTTTAGTGATCTCTAGTGACTGTTTAACTATACTATGTTATGTTAAATTAGTAAGTACAAACTTTATTTATAGTATTTATTTATACATAATTTGTTTGAATTTACAGAAAAAGTACAACTTTCAACAACTTCTACCGAATGGAATGTATCAAAAATCATTCATTCTTCGGAATTGAGAGATAAAGACAGACTAACAGAAAAGAAATTGCTGAAAAGTAAGATTGCAGATTAAGGTTGTAATTTATGGATTGGTTAAATCGAATTGATAAAATAATGTTACTTGTATTGAGTATTTTTATCATAGTTATGCGTTTCAAAAGGATTCATTTTAGTCTTTTTGCTCATTTTGAACATGCATCGCAAATACTTTCATATCACATTGTTGAAACTAATGGTAATATTTTCAACAATATACATACGCAATATGTAGTTAAGATTTAATCAGATGATTCTGTTCAGAAAGATACTATAATATTCTAATTACATACACAATATAAATAACAACTGCAAAGCTAGTGGCATTGTTTAAGATATTTTTCAATACAATGCATTTGATTTTTCTTTATAAAACTGTCAATGAGGTAATCATGAATACAATGCTAAGTTTTGACTGATATTTTTTAGATTAATATCTGTACCTTATCTGTTTGTTTGTAGTAATAATTACTACAAGATACGTCTTGTATTTAGTGGATGGTAAAATATTGAAATGTCAAGTATAATATTATAATGGCATGACTACTACAGAAAATGTGAATGGTGCAGATGTAGCCACAGCATTATTGTACAACTTATTGAAATCTTGATTTTAGCATAATGAGTAATTACTTTGTTAGGGCTTGATTTTGTGTTTATCTATTTGATTATCTGTTTATTGCTTTGTTTTCTTGTCTGTTAGTCAGTTTATTAGTAAGCAATTCTGTCTCGTTTTCTATTTGTTTATCTTTTGTTTCTTTGTCTGCTTGTCGGTCAATCAGTTAATTGGTATACATGTCTGTCTGCTTGTCGCTAGAATATAACCAACTCAAAGAGAACTTGTTTTGGTTATTGTTCTGTGTTGTGTCTGACAGATATAAGCCGATTTATGATCCAATTATTACATATCTGTAATGCTTATGTTTCACCTGTCACAAATCTATATATTATATATATATATATTATATAATTGTCTAGCAGTTCAGATGCAGTTTTGCTTAATAGTTTAGTTCTCAGCAACTTTGTTTTTGTTAAATTTTACCTTAAAAAACAACATTATTTTTGGCTTCTTGAAACTTTATATTAGGTAATTATTTAATTAAAAATTCACTGTACTACTTACGTACTTTAAAATAAAATCAGGTCACAATATTGTTAATGCTATTCATGAGTTTCTTTTAGTGCACAATTTCTTTTCTCTCTTTATTTTTGAGGATCATAAGTTTAATAAACACCTGCAGCAGTTAATAGATATTATATCTGAAAATATCTATTGATTGCTTTTAAATTGCATTAATAAACTTCAATTTTCAACCTCAATAACTAGCTATGTCATTCATCGGTTAATAAAGAATAACAGAAAGTTTTAACAATTCATTCAATTGAGTAAGAGTCAATAAAGAAAACCAACAGACACTAAACAAATGAAGCACTGAGGGCGCGAACCCTCAGTGTTACAATACACTAGCTAGCTATTACAAAGACCAAAAGAATGATTTAGTTCAAGTAGTATCAAAATAAATGTGCCAATGTGTAACTTATGCAAGTCGATAAGTACAGCTTAAAGCAAGTCGATATGCAACTCATGCAATGAAACAGTAGATGTGGTCTTCATAAGAGAAGCTTAATAATCAAGTGACACTCATATGGGAAACTCCGAGCACTCAAATATTGTAATGCAAAACTACCACGGTCAGCAAAGAAATTATTTGATCACTTGATGGCGTGATTATAGGGGGTGTTAACAACAATGATCATGTGGCCTAAAAACCAACAGCTTTTGCTGAAAAAATAAGTTGAAACTAAACTTTCTGACACATTAAAGGGATTCATAATATCCATTGAAACATTTTAATGTTTGTTTTAATCTTTGGGAGGCTGCCATCTTTGAGATCCGCTTTTGCTGTGTGACAGAATGACTGACTGACTGACATACAAACTGAGTACTGTAACCCTCTCGTGCATGAGCACTGAGAGTTAACAAACTTTAACTTAACATAGCAGAAATTATCTGATACACAATCCTTATTGTTATTTACCTGTGCCAATTTTGCTAGGAGAAGTGTCAATTTCCTATAACAGTTAATACAAACATGTATTAGCTAAAAATCATGGGTAATATCAAGTGCTTACCTTGCCATACCAAATTTGGTGTTCAGGCTTCATTTTTGATGATGTATTTTCTTTTACACAATCCATATATCTTGGGTTCAGCTCATTCTTGCTCACAGTACAGAGATGGTCTGATTTTTCATGTTCGTAACATTCGAAAGCAAAACAATATTTCTCGAAATAATGTTTATACTGATCCTTTGAAATGTCTGTGTAGAGAGAGTGCAACATGGATCCCGAAACATTCCTTATTGTAGTAGTTATCAATTCCATGATTCTGGGACATAACTCATGCAATTTTTGCTCATAACCACTGGTTCTGTGGATTTGAACCTTGATATACTCAGATTTGTGTATCAAAATCAAAACATCACGATCTTCACCGTATATAAATTCTATATAATTTCTTCGTATTCGAACGGACCTCAATCGGATATATACTCCTCTCTAAAAAACATTTTATAAATTTTGTTACTATAACACAAGAATTTTATTTACTGAATGTAACAAAAGGGTCTTACTCATATTGACTTAATCAAAAGAAGTAATAAATCATAACGTGTTTCATGACTTTTATCATTTTGTTGTCTTTAAATGCAAATTCATCATTTTGTGCAAACATGGTTCCATAGCTCATGAGCCAGATCCCAAAACTTTGGTCAGTACCATTTGGAAGGATTAAGACCCATGGTGATTTTTGAGAAGGTATTATACCCCTATAGTTGGAAAATGCATGGCAGCATGTTGCATGGGGTAACTTTCAGATTTTATTACACATACTATGTAAAATAAATAGATCAGGATCTATTAATTTTAATCAGGTATAAAGTTTTCTGGTATGGTTTATATTTATAATGTATATTGCAAGTTACATAAATCACTAGCTGGACATCTTTCATTAATGAGAAACTCAGCCAGCAAAATTGCCAATATTTAATTTCAAACCAAGACTCACCCTTTCCCCACATAGTGGTCAGAAATAATGGTAAAACATCTGGCTATGTGAGTCTACCAAGAAGAAGAGTTACACAGTAATCAGATATTTCAATATAATCCTGGACGAAGCTTCTTTTACACATAAATAAATTTCAGGTATTCTGCACAAAAATTTCTCTATTATATGTATAATTTTAGTTTCACCTTGTCATTTGAATAATCCTGCTCAATAATTTTAGATAGCCAATTGAGTATGTTTGCATGCAAGTGGGAGAGAAGAAGAGCCAAGATTAGCTAACGAAACAGATAATTACTGAAATAAACCATTGAAGATTGCATGCTCTTGAAAAACATTTTCAGATGTAGTCAGATTCACAATTAAGTGTGTCATTTATTAAGCACATATTGTTAAAAGGCTGTCTATTATGAGCAAAGGTGACTAATCTAATTTATTCAAGGCCACTTAAATTAAAGTGATGTGAATGCATATTTTATTTACAGTAAGAATTAAAAAAGTGAACAAAAATGAACATAGAAAATATGGCTTAAATTCTAAGACTTACTATTGTTGAGCTTTGTTGAATAAGTTTAGCAACTGTAGCAGAAAATACACCCATAGGTACAAATCCACAATCGTACCGAATATATAAGGGTGAAACTTCATGTGGTATTTTATTCTCTTCTTCATACCTCATGATTTCTGTATCGGAGGCATTTGGCAAAATACAAGGCATGAAAAATTTTGTTTCCACTTTATTTGCTGATGGAATGGGAGCAATTATGTTTAGATGTTCCAACACAATAACTAACACCTCCAGTGGTAGGGGAGTCTTTACTGTACGAGAGAACGATTCGAATGAAAATTGTCCTGTGTTTTTTATTTCAGAAGCAGCTGCTTCATGTACTATTCCAGGTTTAAATGCAGCCTCAATAATTTTAGTTAAACTCTGATGGATAGATTGTGTGTCAGTTATTACAACATCTTTTAGTCCTTTAACATAAGAAAAATGCATACATATACCCAAATTGTAGTGAAGAAAGTGCAAAGCTGCTTCAGTCTGGCTTTTATTCATGTTTAAGTGTCTTCCAATTGTGAAACAAGTTTCCACTGTTAACATAACTTCAGGTCTTCCACGTAGCACAATACTAAGTATTAACCATTGACTAGGAATAACCTTTTTAGCATACTGATTTATTTTTTCAGACAAGGCTCTTCTCAAACACTGTATTTCGTCACTCCCTCCATTTTGATTGTCCAGTGGGTATACAAGTCGCTTCGAAATATCTCTTAAAGTGCTGTTTGCAGGAAAATCATCTTGATACCATTCCTTAATCAAACCCTTTCTGTGGAAAAATGTAGAATCCATAGCTTCCTTTAAATTTGTCTCAAATGCATCAATGGAGGAATCATCTTTTACTTGATCTTGATGTGTTCCAATAATGTACACACATTGTTGTCGATTTTCGGCTTGCTGTTTTATGTCCATGTAAACATCAGATGATGAATATAGCATGGAAGATATGCTTACCAAAGCTGATAGCAAAGTTTCCTTTATAGTAAATGGTGACAATAGTGATGAAGTCTTTCCATCTGTGCCTCGATAGCCTACAGTGTAATGATCATCTAGGTTGGTATTAAGCTTGCAAAATAGCAAATATAACGCAGGCCCTATGGTTAGTGCTGGTAGACAGTGCATTAGCTCAGGTTGACCTCCGGTGTCTTGAAGATATATCATGCACCCATTGTTCAAATGCAGCTTAATTTCACTGAAGCTGTATGCTTTTTTCTTTTGAAGAAATTGAGAAATATTTTCAGCACTTAACTTGACATACTCTGCTGATAAATCGCCACTAAGAACATGTGTCTCAGTTTCTGGATGTACTGATGGAGGAGGTGAGCTAGAAATAACTTCAACTGATGAATCTAAATTTTTTTTGCTCAGGATAGTCTTTAGTCTTTAATGTTTCATCCGGAATATATTGTTCAGAGCTCTCAACACTAGAATTTAATGTGCTTTTTTGTGTTGATTTAGTGTTAATGAACATCTCCACCTCTTGTTCAATGTCTTCGACAACTTTCCAATCGTCTCCTTCTTCAGCTAAAATCACACCTCGATATAAATTTTTGCATGTAATGACAGTAGTTTGTTCAGAAATTCCAGTATTAGACATGTCTTCAGATGGGTCCGATGAAAGATTTCTGATAATTTTTGTTAGTCGCTTTCGTGTCACCGTCTTTCCTTGTAATGATGGTCCAAGAAATAGTAGTTTTGCTACTGCAACATTCAAAGTATTTTCAGGAGACTTGATTGACTCAAGATAATTTTCTACTGCATTCTTATGATCTAAAAAAAAAATCAAAATATTAAATAATTATTAAAAAATTTAAAAAATATTACTGAATTATGCTGATTTTAACAGTCACTTTGTCAAATCTGTTGTGAATTAAAAATTATGTATAAATGCATTAATCAGTTATTTTAAATAAATCTGGTGACATATCGTGCAAAAGCTGAACACAAAATTTACTCTACTGTTTACTACATAAACTACACTGATTGTGAAGGTCAGATATTAGTAGTATGCTACTAAAATATTGTGACATTGGCACTTACGTATGTAAGGTATCATCTTCTCCTTTGTAAAGTGAAATGCAGCCATTGCTCCGGTAAAGTCCCAATTGTTATAACAACTTCCATCAGCATACTTGGTGACTGACTTTATCACAATAAAACCACTAATTTTGCCACATTTTTGTAACTGAAATATTTCATTTAGAGAATAGTCTCCTCCTATTGCTGGAGAATGAACAGTGATTTTGTCAGCATTTTGAAAGTTGGCATCACCAAAATCAATTCCTGAAACGATATTGGAACAGTGATACCTAGCAATACGCTTTTCACTAAGATAAAAGTCCTCCACTGAATTAATATTGCTGCAAAATATTCTTTTAAGCAAATCACTTATATCAACAGACTTTGCATCTTGAATATAAATATTGGCAGAATCTCCCAGTTGTGTTACATCATACTGTTCAATAAGTGAAATACTAGATGATATAAAAACGTCACCAAGTTGTACATCCTTCTTTTGAAATGCATAACCTGTGCCAATACATAGAATATATTTAGCATTTGAGCAGAAAACTAGAGCTGCTTCCAAATCATTTCTTAATTTTATAGCATCAGCAGATTTCACTATCACTATTGGTGAGTTAGCAAAAGACCCAACTACCATGTTGATGTTATCATCATTCAATAATGTAACTTTCATTTCTTGAACTTCTTCACCTATAGGATTTTGCATATTGCAAATAGCTGCCCTGTATTCTTTTTCATCCAATACAGAAATAATGAACTCAACTTGTTTCAGGTAAGTTATAAAATCGTTGAGAGGGCGTTGAAAGTCTGGCTCATGTGCTGATACCAAAACAGTTTCTTTTTCTAAAGAATACATTGGATCCTCAAAATCTACAAAATAACTGCAGTACTTTTTTCGTAGTGCAGCTGCAATGCTTGAAAGATTAACTATTGGACTTTCCATAGCATCAGCTAGTGCACTCCAGCTTCTGTTTGTTCCATTTGTCAGCCACTTCTTCAACATGTCCAGGCAGCAAGGTTTTCTTTTATATTGTCTGTCCTTTTCTATAATGTTTAGCATAGTCATATTCAGACCCAGCTTGAGACCTATGTTCTTCCATTGCTCTCTGCCTTCATAGAGCTCTTCATACACCTTACCCAAGTTTTCATCTGTCAGTTCTGAAATAAATATGAATATTGTGTTAACTCAGGTTTAGTGAGAAAAAATATACCTCATATTGATCAGTAAGTTATATATATAAATTTCAAAACTATTATGATGAAGCACCAAAGGTGTGAATTCTCAGCATGACTAAACACTACAATATAATCTCAGACCAAATGATTAAGCTATCTATTAGCTAATTTAATCAGGCATCAATATAGCTCGAGCAATGTAATGGTACATGGAAACATGTCTTCACAAGAGAAGAAACTAAACTGGCAAGAAACACTCACCAGTACACATTTTCTGCGTAAAACTCACTGATTTCAACAAACTGCCCTGAGCATAAAGCTAACTACACCATGCTGCAAATTAATTTAAAATGAGCATATTTAATTATTTTCACGCATATATGAATTTTTACAACTAATTATAACATATAGGTTACAATTATGGTTTTCAATGATTCAGTCATTCTCGGCTGAAATAATTATAATAATTAGCAAATTTTTCTCTATTTTTAACAGCCAATATTGTTAATTACTACTTAACCGACATTTAAACTTCTTGCCGAAGTCCTCTTGTTGACCCCAGAAGAGGACTTTGGCAAAAATCTAAATATTGGGTTTAGTTTTAGTTAACAATATTGGCAGTTAAAAAGAGAAAAAATTGCTATTATTATAATTGTGGCTTTATGCCCAATTCAGTTTAATTATGTGCATTATTTTAAATTACATAATATAAGATTGAGACCTAATTATAATAATGCTGATGCTGCTAAGAATTCAGGAAAGTTTGGTTAGTGGCTCTAGATTAAATATTTCACTAATATTCTACTTTATCATTATAGTAAGCCATTGTATATCAATAGATTTCTAAACAGAATAAAAATGTATTATTAAACAGAATAAAAATGTGTTATTTTTAATTTTGAAAAATATGCACATTGTTTTAAATGACAATATATATTATGAATATATATGAAAATACGTACGTATGTTCATACGTTTAGCATAATTATAATATAGTAATGTATTATTAAGTCTATCATTATTATGATAAACACTTATTCAATGCTAGCTTTTTCGGCTTTACAATGAATACCTTTTTGAGGTTGTGTTCCAGTAGTCAATACACTGCCATATTTCTCCTATAGTGTTGATAAATATAGTATTTAATTACACTGACTTGAACTAAACTATAGTCATACCTCAATAAACCAAATTGTCTGTTTTGAATCTATAAGTGGAATTATTTTAGTAACATTTGGGTTCTTCAGACACTTCATTTTAGGAGAGGCTTCATCTTCCAGTATACATAAATGGAGTGGAGCTTTGTTCAATAACTTCAAGGCAGAATACGATGAGTGGTTAGTACATTCGAATCCATATTGAAGTATTGCATTGTGGTACTTGAGATTATGATTGACTTCTGTTAACATAGAAGTGATAGTATTTCTAATGTGTGCACAGACTACAGAAGTGGGTGTTGTTGGATGAGATTCTCTGTACAGTACCACTTTAATATATGTGGCATAGCTAATGATAGTAACTGTGTCCAAGTCCTTTCCTACTAGAAATTCAATCTTGTTACGACAAGGACTGTCTTCTTTGAAAGTCCAATTAAGTTTTGTGTTTGAAACCAGGCCTATAATAAGAGAAGAGAAGACTCCTAATGGTAAGTAGCCACACTTGTATCGATACACGAGAGGAGCCACTTCAGTAGTAATATGAACATTTTGGAGCTCATCTTTTGTAGCACTTCTAAGAATACTGGGCATAAAATAAGTAATCTCTTTTCTTTTTCTTGTAAATGGAAGGGAAGCTAAGATATTATGATGCTCAAAAAGAGTGATTAGCATTTCCATAGATATGGAATCCTTAACATCATCTTTAGTAGCTTCCAGTAGATCTGCCATTGTGAACTAAGCTTTGTTCTTAAACATTGCTGCTGCTCGATGTCCAGCTTTATTGTATACAAATGTCTTCTTTACTAGTTGTGTTGCAGCATTGAAAATCACCTGAACATTAATTTTATTGAACAGTTTAATTCAAATAAACTATATACACACCTTGCCTGCCTTACAATTAGAAGACAAATAATATTATGTCCATTATTAAAAATTAAGGAGAATAATTATGTTTATATTATTTACTTTTGCAAAAAAATAATTCGAACACTTTATGAGCATTATGATTTTTCTAGTAATAAATGCTTAGTTATTCCTAAAATGTGAGCCTTTTCATCATAATTACTTACTTACCTGCCAACCCATTATTTATTAACTCATTTGTAATTAACCACAAACTTAACTAAATATTATGTGAATAATTGAACAGCTTATCATTCCCCATTCAAAAAGTAAATGGAACTGCTGTTCAATTGAATTAGCATAGAAAAGTGTAGCAGCACAAGGAGAGTGAGATGGTGTAACAATTTAAGGAAATACAATTGCAGTCGGTTTATTTATTTGTACAAAGACATCAGCATGAAATGAATATTTAAAAGCATTAAAAAACCTGCTGATATGTAAAAATAATATAATTCAATAGAAAAGCTAATTAAATTCAAGCTTATCATTACTAATTCATCAATCTTAAATTCCAATTCTAATAGATCCATTACAGAGTTAAAACTTTATGTACAACTATTCAAATTCTATTTGTTGGATGCTGCAATCAAAACTACATACTATCTAAAGTTTGTCAATAAATAATTGCATTTGGACAGATCTAATTTTAGAAAAATTCCTGCACATTAATTAAATTTTTAGTACTATAAATATTACTTACATAAAAAAGTATAACAAAACTCAACCGTTTTTATAAACAAGAAGAACAAATAAGTGCATTGTATTAATTAAAATTTAATAAACACTTGAATATTCACAGCCAATTGCTAATTATAAAAAACATAGATACATAAATTAAGTAGTGCTAACCTTGATGTCACAAATGACTATGTTTTCTAAACCTCTCACTTCTGGATAGTACAGGAGCGTGCCAACACGATAATGAAGAAACCATAGGACATTGGTTACGTCCGATAAATCAATATTTAAACTTTCTGCAATCTCACGGCATTCTTCAAGTGTCATTGTGCACTTTCCTTTTGATCGCAGAACAATGCTGAACATCAACCAGGAGCAAGGAATGTGAACTTTACCTAGATTCTTCTTAATGCAATTCTCGAAAGTTTCTCTTGCTTTGTTGATTTCCTCAATAGTTCCTTTCTTGTTGTCCAGTGCTAATGTCAGGAATTCTTCTGAGGCATACTCGACAATGTCTTGGTGGTAAAACTCTGTCTGCTCAATTTTCTTTCTAAGAATCTGATCTCGTTTTTTAAATTGTGACAGAGACACTTTGTCTCTAAATGTTCCCACAAACATAGCTTTAGTAACTATGTCGGCTTTCTCCAAGTCAGCATTAGAGGCTTGATTTGAGGTCAATTTGTCACTCGTGTTCTTCATGCATGCTATACCAGCCAGAGTTTGAAAGGTGACTTCTTCTAGAGTTACTATAGAGTCTTCTTTCTCAGTAGAAACTCCATCTTCATTGGTGCAATACATTTTAAACACACAGTCCCAGGAATCTGTGAGTCGACTGAAAATAAGATGTAAAGAAGCCCCCATTAGAAAGCGAGACATGAGGTCTAGAAATTCAGTTTGGCCTCCATGATCAGTTGTTATCAAGTATATATAGTGTCTTTCAGTAAATACTTTACTTTCTCTTCATTGTGTTCTGCTGCAGCTTCAATATAAGCAGGGTAAATTTCAGCTACATTGATGGAATGTGATTCTTTTAACTTGTCCTCATTGTCAGAAGTTGCAGATGCCTTAGCCAGTGTTCTTATATCTTCTACAGTTGTATTTAAAGACATTTCCGTAGCATCATTTAAAGATTGGGCATCTATAACTTCTTCAGCTGCTGTATCTAGTTTGATTTGGAATTTCGGTTTGGCATCTGCATAAAATGATCAATCAAATTAAATTATTATTCCATTCAATTTATTAAACATAATGAGTATATTTTTTACTGTAACAGTAAATTTTTATGAGTTTATTGGCTTTCATTTAACTTAGTCCATTTATGCTAAATTACTATTACTGGTTGTTATATAGAGTTATAACATTTCAGAATTTTAACCCATCATTATAACTTCAGCATAATAATCGAAAATGTGTTATACTTTTACTGCAGGTTTATACAGCATTATTTATTGTCTAATACTATTTCTTGTACTCATCAAGTTGTTCCAAGTACTATGCATTACAAAGTCCATATAAAGAAATTATTATTTGTAAAAGTAAATTGCTGATGTCATATTCATATTAATAAGTAAAATTAAACTTTAATAATATTCATAGTGAAGAACTTGATTTATATAATTCAAAACACTAATAATAATGTAAGAAATAAACCTAATAAATAGATTGCCCATCAACTGAAATGCACAAATCATAATAGGTGGACTATTAATAGGAGTATTATATTAACGAACAAATACAACTAAATGATATAATTTGACTGTGATCAAGAGAAATGTGTTCTGCTAACAGTCAAAACTTTAATTAAATTTTCAGCTACGAATGATAAACTTTAGGTGTACATATTAAAGCCTGCAGCTTTATTAAAGTATTGTACAAGTTCTACTTACTTTCTACAGCTTCTTGTATAACATCATTAAGAATTGAAGTTTCACCAACAATGTCCTTCTTGGTCCATTGCCCCTGCTGTGCAAATCCAATGCACTTACTGATACTCTGAATGAATAGCTGCCTTCTCTCAGCTACTCCAGTGCTTGGCTCATTCATTTTCATGTTAGATTGATCAATGTTTATAAAATCTCCAAGTAGTCGATGTAGAGTTGAACTTTTACCAGATCTTGGAAGACCAACAAAATTCATTCGTCCTAATATATATATACAGGACCATAATTATTTAGAAAGAATTCATAGGGGGGAAGGGGGCGAATGTATAATTCTCCATAGAGCCTAATTTTTAACCAAGCTTTTCACTGCTATCTATCTCAACTAGTGGTGCTTTTGAGCACAAGTATGAGTGAGCCTGCCTAGTTGCGTAACATAAGACTACAGTATTGATACATAATGTATTTTGGCTTTGTTCGTGCCAAACAGTATTATAGCAGTTGACCATTACTTTTAGCAGACTTAATTTCAATAGTGGTGTGCTTGTGCACGAAAGGCGAGTGAGCCTGTTGTAAAAAAGCATTGATTCAACTTAAGTCTCATATTATGTTGAATTTACTATCCAGCACTACTAAGTTAGTAGTTCAATCATAAAGTTACATGTATATAACCATTACTAATTCATATTAGCGAAATCCTACATTACACTCTTAACTCATTCTTCCTTTGTGCCTACTCCAGTCTGACTAATTTCAAACGGACTTACGTCACTTAAGTAGCCCATCGACAAGCACATATATATATGATGTATTTCATTGGCAAAATTACATGCGGAGTTGAAGTGCCTCAACAATTCTAGAAAGTGACAATAGATGTCACAGCCATACCCCTTGGAAGAGTCTAACAGTGGAGTAAGAACATGAAAATGATTGGGGGGGCCGAACTTCGTGGCCATTATGTAGTATTTATTTTTTTATTTTTGATGTTAGTAAATTGTGAAATATAATATACAAGTGTAAATATATGACCAGTTATAAAAACACAGTTATACATGGGTCTGGATTTAAAAATTTCCAAAGAAATTCTTCCTTCTTTCACATACTGAAACAAATTCCCTCGCTACATGGACCAGGTCCAGCTCATCAGTTTTTTCATGATGCATATGTAGAAGCATGCAATGATTTAATCTCTCCTGTGTCATGGTGTTGCGTAGATATGTTTTAATTCTCTTCAGAGCTGAGAAACTACGTTCAGCTGAGGCAGTAGTGACTGGAATAGTAAGATAAAGTCTTAATAGAGTATGGATTTCTGTGAAAATAGTTTTGAGGCAAGGTTGGTTGTTGAAAATATCGCAAAGTGTATTTACTCTAGTCACCTGCTTGATTGCAATATTGTCCAAATGTGCTGATCTCACCACATCTTGAAGTGCTTCTAAATGAATGATGAGTTTATCCATGTCTATATCATTCTTATACAGCTTCTTAAATCTTGGAGAGAGAGATATGTTTTTTCCATTTGCACTATCGATCAATAATGCCTCAACACTTCTTATGAAAAGAAAATTTTCTTGTTGAAATCTTCTATGAAGATCTCCCTTGACAGTATCAATCGCTTCAAAATATTCTTTTCGATAATATTCTTCTACGGAACTGAAGGAATGCTGTGGTGCTCCATCATCCAATCTTCTTGGCACTTGCCTTCGTCTTGCAAGAACAGGAGGATCACAAGAAACTTTGGATGACTTTAATACTACAGTATCATAAAAGTGTTTAAATTTGACGTCTGTTCGAAGCCTTTCAAGGGATTTAATACACAAGTCTACAGCCAAAAAGCAGTCATCAACATTAGTCTCTTTAGCTTGAAGGTTGATTGAAAGTTGTTCAATCATGCTGAATATTAATATTGAAAGTTCTAATCCAAAATACGTGGAAAATTTATCCATGAGTGATAGCATTCCATTTGCTCGCCTAGAGCAATCATCCATGCCTTGTGAAGAAATCTCCATCGTTTCTCTTAAGGGTACATAATTGTCAATTATAGCTTGCATAGCTCCAGTTCGTGCTGTCCATCTTGTAGGACACAAAGACTTTACTTTTGAAGCATTACTAGATAATTCCTGCTGTTGTTTAACTTTCTCCAGAACAACTTCCCTTTTTGGTGATAATTTTATTAATTGGATCATGTCCATAGCAAAATTGAGTCCTTCTTTGATAGACTTGACTTTGTGAGCTACTTGCTGTACACTCAGATTAATGCAGTGAGCCAAACAATGCACAGGTATAGCTGAAGGGAAATTATCTTCAAATCTTCTACCCACACCTGTCAAATGACCTTGAAAATTGCTGGCCCCATCATAACCTTGACCTCTGCAATTTTCAAACTGTAGACCTAAAGCAAGTAAGGCATTCTTCAATGCCATATAAATGGTCTGAGCTGTGGTGTTTTCAAGTTGAACTAATCCCACAGCATCTTCGTGCACTTCGTAAGAATCAGACACCCATCTAATACAAATGATCAACTGTTCTCTATTTGAGACATCTCTAGTTTCATCTGCAAGCAGAGAAAAAAGACGTTGGGGCTGTATGTCATTCAACAGAGAATGCAACACTTTGTTGGCCATAATTTTTATTTGCTCATTTACTATTAAAGGTGATTGGTACTTGCATTCATTTACCCAAGCTGATTCTGCTGCTACCTGGTCAAGGATTACTGATAAATTGGAGCCCCCAGCATGGTCATTCCGGATGGGAATGCCTTGACGTAACAAACTACGCAGCACACGGAGTTGTTTAAGCAAACTTTCTCTCCTCTTTTTGGTAATTTCATCAGATTGCTTTTGAAGCTGATGGCCAATGGGTTTACTTTTAGATGCATTAAAAGCAAAAAGAGCATCTCTGTGAGCATGTGAGAGTTCATGTGCTTTAAACCGATCTAGAGCTTTTTTCCAATTACAAAATCCTTCTTCCGAAAATGCTCGCTCAGCCTTATTACTGGTAATAGCATGAGAAAATTTAGCATATTTACAATAATAGCAAAAAGCCTTCAAAGATACTCGACACAAGTGAAGCCAAGGGTAAGTTTTATACCATACAGCCATGAAACATCTGTTGTGAGTATTTTTACCTGTACCATAGCTTCGCTGTGTTTTTGCCAGAATATAAGAATCAGTAGGTTGAGAAATTTCAGAGGTTGAGCTACAACAGAAACAGCTTTCAATAATTTGGTCTGAATTTTGGTTAGATGGCATTGAGGCTACAGACTGCACTGGTGTATCTTCATATTGTATTGATGTAGTTTCAAATACAGGTGTACCTTCACACTGCTCAGGAGCTTCAGACTGCCCTGGAGGTGTACATTCACTTTGCACTACTGCAGCCTCATATTGTGTTGACATATCTTCACAGTGCATTGATATAGCATCAGACTGCCCAGGTGTTGCTTCACGCTGCATTGGTGTACCTCCACATTGTACTGTTGTAGCTTTAGACTGAGATGATTTAGCTTCAGATTGCAAGGTAGTAGACTCTGACTCCGTAAGTTCAAATCTTAAATCACTGCATTTAGATTTATTTTGAGTTGGTTGCTCAGAACCTAAACACATACACTTTGTAAAGCCATTCACTAGTAGACACTGAAAACTTACTCTGTGGTTTAAGAGGCCCCTTGGAAACAAAAAACGATTTCATAGTCAGCTGATTTGATTGCAATTTGATTCTTTTAGCAGCCGCCATTATAGCACAGAAAGAAGACTTTACAGACTAGCCAATACATTATTAAGGAAAGATTGAAGGGGGGGCCGGGCCCCCCTCCTCTGCAGCATTGGGGGGGCCAAGGCCCCCCCGGCCCCCCCGGTTCTTACTCCCCTGTCTAATGGACATTATAAATCCTCACCACCATTTTTGCCACATACAAAAGCTTAGACAAATCCAATGTTAAGCAACCAGAAACATGTGGTTAACATAAAAGTCCAATTGGAATACGAAATTTCACGCAAATTGTTTTTGTGCAGCATTTTGTATTGATTGCAAAACAAAATATATTTATGTGAACCATTTATTTGTTTAGTGTGTGTCTAATGTGACCATAAAAGGCCCTCAAATTTTTTATAAAAGCAATTTATATCTTGTGATATACTGTTTTCTATTCATAGATGAAGAGAAGGAAATGCCGACTATAGTTGGAATCGAATATCCACAACTACCCACTGCAGCAGTAAAAGGTAAGTATTATTATCATGGTATGTTAGTGAAGTATAACGGAAATGAAAAAAAAATTAGTTCATGAGATTAAAAACTCCTATAAGCTGTTTTGGTCACTGCGTTCACTTCCCAATATACTACAAAAATTTGTGTGGCATATTATTAGTTCTATAATATAATATAGCAAAATTAATGACTACTGGACAGATTTTCAAGCTCTGCAAAGTTTGTTTATTGCTAAGGTATCAAAATACATCAAGTACGTAGTTGCAGTCTACAAGTATCTTAGAGGCAAAAGTATGACACCTTTTCTATTCAGTGTACCATCACACCTCTGCTTCACACTTATGATTGTGTTATTGTTTTTTTGTTTTGCTTTATGTTATGTTTATTGCTTACCTGCACTGACTAGACTAATGTATTTTTCTGAGTGGATAAAAAACACTCTGATTCCTTGTGAATAGAATAAAATATCTTTAGTGTAAGTATTAATTGGTCAGATGTGGTACATGTCACATACTTGTCTGATAGGAGAATTTTTTCACAAACTTTGAGACTTTATACATGTGCAATCATTAAAAGTATTTGCCAAAGGTTTGTAAGTTTACTCCACTGCAATTGTATTATATATATATATATATATATAAATAATATATATACTAGCAAGTACCCCACCACACAGTGGCATTTGGCATACTGCAAAGTAAGAATGCGGTAACATAAGTTTTTATTTAGTTATACCATCTTCTGCCTTCTTTTTCGTACTTTCGCCTGCCTTTTTGAAATTTACATACGTTCACTCAACAATTCAATTCCACCCGCTTTTTAGTTTCATTTAATCATTTTCTTCTTGCTTTCTCTTTCGTACTTTTGCCTTCTTTTTATTATACCACCTTACCTCGCCAATTCCGCCTGCTATTTAGTTACAATTAATCTCCTTTTGCCTTCTCTGTTTTACTTTCACCTTCCTTTTTGAAACCTATGCCACTCTCCCTCATCTATTCCACCCACTTTTCAGTTACAATTAATCACTTTCTATTAAATAAAACGAAACTTTACCCATAGCAATACTGATTTTGGTGTTCCGGTACGTGTGGTTGCCATTAAAACAATATTTTGGTCTGAAAATACTGAAGTGACATTATTTAACGGTGTGAATTGAATTTGCTACATTGAAGGATCATGCATGTTCCTAAACATCGCCTGGTGTGAATTCTCTATCTCATATAGATGTGTTACAAACTTTTTGTTGGGTTTTTTATTTTGTTTTTATTGATTTTTTAAAAATTTATTTATTGTGGTCCTCAATCTGGTAAGTAAGAGATGGTATATGCAGTACACAGAGTATGAAGCTTAACAATTGTATAGGTTATTGTACATTGGAGGCCAGCAAACTGGTGGAAAGCCAAGTTGTTGTTAGTTCATGCTATATTTTGCTTCTTCCTCAAGCTCCTGACATCAATATTTACCTTTACTTTATGTTGTTTGTGTAAAGATGACGAAGAATAATGTGGTATAATTGGCGAGCGAGCGTAGCGAGCGAGACACTTACAGGGGTAACACAATCGAAAATCGGGGATGTTTATTTATTTATTGATTTATTTATTTGTATATATGTATGGACGTATGTATGTCATTTTGTACTTTGACCCTCGCGTTTTTGTGTTAGTTATGTGGTCGACCCGGTCCCAAATTGCACTAAACAGAATCCTCTGGTTTATCGATCAGTACCCGTATCACCCTAGAAATTGAATTGTTTACCGTTTTGAATTCTTTTGCCGGTGCAGTTAAAACTTGAAAACTTAAGGGACATCCATTTCTATTCGTGTTAGTGGCGGTGGTATGTCAATGCGCTCTTTGTCATGGTTATAAGCCGTGCGCAACAGTATTTACTTGAAAATACACTGTCCACTAGACTACTGCGAAGGTAAGTCTGTGCAGGTGCATGTCCAGTTGTGTCAAAGCATTGTGTGTTACAACCACTACTTAGCTAAAGAATATCACAAAGAAAACTTTTAAATAACGTGTATTGTTTTGTTGTTGTTGTTTTTCCTTCCAAGCAGTTGCAGAGAGTTGTTACTATGGCACTGAAACCCCTTTACCCTGTGTGCTAAATTAAAAAACTGGACCTTATTTCCAGTAGCTTCAGTGTTAGAAGTCCAAATCATTCATATAAAAATAGTATAGTCTTTAGGCTCGCTCGCCATTTGTGCTCAAGCACATCACTAGTTTAAGTACATGTATTCAGGAGAGTTGTGGTTGACACAAAAACTCCAATCAATCTAGACTAGATATATATTGGATATAATAATTATTTAGTGTTCTAGTTAACAATTTCTATCATAACCAATTTGTTGATGTTTGTAGATTTTGAGGATCCCACATATTCTTTAGAAAAAGAAACTGATTTGGTATCAGCACATAAGCCAGACTTTGCACGCCCTCTCACAGATTTTATAACTTACATGGAAAAAATTGAGTTCATTATATCTGTAATCGGTGAAAAAGAATACAGGGCAGCTATTTGCAATATGAAAAATCCTATAGGTGAAGAAGTTCAAGAAATTAAAGTTACGTTATTGAAGGATAACATCAACATGGTAGTTGGGTCTTTTGCTAACTCACCAATAGTGGTTGTGAAATCTACTGATGATAAAAAATTAAGAAATGATTTGGAAGCAGCGCTGGATATCTGCTCAAAAGCTAAATATATTCTATGTATTGGCACAGGTTATGCATTTCAAAAGAAGGATGTACAGCTTGGTGAGGTTTTTATATCATCTAGTATTTCACTGATTGAACAGTATGATGTAACACAAGTGGGAGATTCTGCCAATATTGATATTCAAGAAGCAAAGTCTGTTGACATCAGTGATTTGCTTAAAAGAATATTTTGTAGCAATATTAATTCAGTGGAGGACTTTTCTCTTAGTGAAAAGCGTATTGCTAGGTATCACTGTTCCAAGATCATTTCAGGAATTGATTTTGGTGATGCCAACTTTCAAAATGCTGACAAAGTCAATATTAATCCTCAAGCAATAGGAGGAGATTATTCTCTAAATGAAATATATCAGTTGCAAAAATGTGGCAAAATTAGTGGTTTTATTGTGATAAAGTCAGTAACCAAGTATGCTGATGGCAGTTGTTATGAAAATTGGGACTTCACCGGAGCAATGGCTGCATTTCACTTTGCAAAGGAGAAGATGATACCTTACATACGTAAGTACAAATGTCACAATATTCTAGCTACATTCTACTATAATATAACATTGACAATCAATACAGTTTATGTAGTAAACAGTAAAGTAAATTGTAGTATTCAGCTTTGCCTAATATGTCATCAGCTTTTCAAAAAAACGGATTGCTACTTTTAAACATAATTTCGTATTCTTGGTAGATTTGACAAAGTGACTATTAAAAATCAGCATATTTTGATTCAAATAAATTTATATTTTTTATTTCTTATTTAGATCATAAGAATGCAGTAGAAAATTATCTTGAGTTGATTAAGTCTCCTGAAAATACTGTAAAAGTTGCTGTCACAAAGCTACTTTTTCTCGGTCCATCATTACAAGGAAAGACGGTGACACGAAAGCGACTAACAAAAATGATCAGAAATCTTTCATCAGACCCATCTGATGACAAGTCCAATACTGGGATTTGCGAGCAAAGTACTGTTATTACATGCAAAGACTTATACCGAGGTGTCATTTTAGCTGAAGAAGAAGGAGACGATTGGAAAGTTGTTGAAGACATTGAACAAGAAGTGGAGACATTCATTAATACTCAATCAATACCAAAAGACAAATTTGATTCTAGTGTTGAGAGCCCTCCACAATATATTCCGAATGAAACATTAAAAACTAAAGAGAGTACTGAGCAAAATTGTTTAGATTCATCAGTTGAAGAAATTTCAAGCTCACCTCCTTCATCAGTACATCCAGAAACGGAAACACATGAAATAACACATGTTAATGTACCTAGTAGCGAATTGTCAGTGGAGGATATCCAAATAAGTCCTGAATATATTTCTCAGTGTCTTCAAATGAAAAAGGCATACAGCCTTAGTGAAATAACGATGCATTTGAACAATGGGTGTATGATATATCTTCAAGACACTGGAGGTCAACCTGAGCTAATGGACTGTCTACCAGCACTAACCATAGGGCCTGCAATATATTTGTTATTTTGCAAGCTTAATACCAACCTAGATGATCATTACACTATAGGCTATCGAGGCACAGATGGAAAGACTTCATCACTATTGTCACATTTTACTATAAAGGAAACTTTGCTTTCAGCTTTAGTAAGCATATCCACTATGCTATATTCATCATCTGATGATTGCGCTGACATAAAACAGCAATTTGAAAATCGACAACAATGTGTGTACATTATTGGAACACATCGAGATAAGGTAAAAGATTATTCCACCATTAATAAATTTGAGACAAATTTAAAGGAAGTTATTGATTCTACATTTTTCTACAAAAAAGGTTTGATTAAGGAATGGTATCAAGATGATTTTCCTGCTAACAGTACGCTAAGAGATATTTCGATGCGACTTGTATACCCATTGGACAATCAAAATGGAGGGAGTGACGAAATACAGTGTTTGAGAAGAGCCTTGTCCGAAAAAATTAATCAGTACGCTAAAACGGTTATTCCTAGTCAATGGTTAATACTTAGTATTGTGCTACGTGGAAGACCTGAAGTTATGTTAACAGTGGAAACTTGTTTCGCAATTGGAAGACACTTAAACATGAATAAAAGCCAGACTGAAGCAGCTCTGCACTTTCTTCACTACAATTTGGGTATATGTATGCATTTTTCTTATGTTAAAGGACTAAAAGATGTTGTAATAACTGACACACAATCTATCTATCAGAGTTTAACTAAAATTATTGAGGCTGCATTTAAACCTGGAATAGTACATGAAGCAGCTGCTTCTGAATTAAAAAACACAGGACAATTTTCATTCGAATCGTTCTCTCGTAAAGTAAAGACTCCCCTACCACTGGAGGTATTAGTTATTGTGTTGGAACATCTAAACATAATTGCTCCCATTCCATCAGCAAATAAAGAGGAAACAAAATTTTTCATGCCTTGTATTTTGCCAAATGCCTCCGATACAGAAATCATGAGGTATGAAGAAGAGAATAAAATACCACATGAAGTTTCACCCTTATATATTCGCTACGATTGTGGATTTGTACCTATGGGTGTATTTTCTGCTACAGTTGCTAAACTTATTCAACAAAGCTCAACAATAGTAAGTCTTAGAATTTAAGCCATATTTTCTATGTTCATTTTTGTTCACTTTTTTAATTCTTACTGTAAATAAAATAAGCATTCACATCACTTTAATTTAAGTGGCCTTGAATAAATTAGATTGGTCACCCTTGCTCATAATAGACAGCCTTTTAACAATATGTGCTTAATAAATGACACACTTAATTGTGAATCTGACTACATCTGAAAATGTTTTTCAAGAGCATGCAATCTTCAATGGTTTATTTCAGTAATTATCTGTTTCGTTAGCTAATCTTGGCTCTTCTTCTCTCCCACTTGCATGCAAACATACTCAATTGGCTATCTAAAATTATTGAGCAGGATTATTCAAATGACAAGGTGAAACTAAAATTATACATATAATAGAGAAATTTTTGTGCAGAATACCTGAAATTTATTTATGTGTAAAAGAAGCTTCGTCCAGGATTATATTGAAATATCTGATTACTGTGTAACTCTTCTTCTTGGTAGACTCACATAGCCAGATGTTTTACCATTATTTCTGACCACTATGTGGGGAAAGGGTGAGTCTTGGTTTGAAATTAAATATTGGCAATTTTGCTGGCTGAGTTTCTCATTAATGAAAGATGTCCAGCTAGTGATTTATGTAACTTGCAATATACATTATAAATATAAACCATACCAGAAAACTTTATACCTGATTAAAATTAATAGATCCTGATCTATTTATTTTACATAGTATGTGTAATAAAATCTGAAAGTTACCCCATGCAACATGCTGCCATGCATTTTCCAACTATAGGGGTATAATACCTTCTCAAAAATCACCATGGGTCTTAATCCTTCCAAATGGTACTGACCAAAGTTTTGGGATCTGGCTCATGAGCTATGGAACCATGTTTGCACAAAATGATGAATTTGCATTTAAAGACAACAAAATGATAAAAGTCATGAAACACGTTATGATTTATAACTTCTTTTGATTAAGTCAATATGAGTAAGACCCTATTGTTACATTCAGTAAATAAAATTCTTGTGTTATAGTAACAAAATTTATAAAATGTTTTTTAGAGAGGAGTATATATCCGATTGAGGTCCGTTCGAATACGAAGAAATTATATAGAATTTATATACGGTGAAGATCGTGATGTTTTGATTTTGATTCACAAATCTGAGTATATCAAGGTTCAAATCCACAGAACCAGTGGTTATGAGCAAAAATTGCATGAGTTATGTCCCAGAATCATGGAATTGATAACTACTACAATAAGGAATGTTTCGGGATCCATGTTGCACTCTCTCTACACAGACATTTCAAAGGATCAGTATAAACATTATTTCGAGAAATATTGTTTTGCTTTCGAATGTTACGAACATGAAAAATCAGACCATCTCTGTACTGTGAGCAAGAATGAGCTGAACCCAAGATATATGGATTGTGTAAAAGAAAATACATCATCAAAAATGAAGCCTGAACACCAAATTTGGTATGGCAAGGTAAGCACTTGATATTACCCATGATTTTTAGCTAATACATGTTTGTATTAACTGTTATAGGAAATTGACACTTCTCCTAGCAAAATTGGCACAGGTAAATAACAATAAGGATTGTGTATCAGATAATTTCTGCTATGTTAAGTTAAAGTTTGTTAACTCTCAGTGCTCATGCACGAGAGGGTTACAGTACTCAGTTTGTATGTCAGTCAGTCAGTCATTCTGTCACACAGCAAAAGCGGATCTCAAAGATGGCAGCCTCCCAAAGATTAAAACAAACATTAAAATGTTTCAATGGATATTATGAATCCCTTTAATGTGTCAGAAAGTTTAGTTTCAACTTATTTTTTCAGCAAAAGCTGTTGGTTTTTAGGCCACATGATCATTGTTGTTAACACCCCCTATAATCACGCCATCAAGTGATCAAATAATTTCTTTGCTGACCGTGGTAGTTTTGCATTACAATATTTGAGTGCTCGGAGTTTCCCATATGAGTGTCACTTGATTATTAAGCTTCTCTTATGAAGACCACATCTACTGTTTCATTGCATGAGTTGCATATCGACTTGCTTAAGCTGTACTTATCGACTTGCATAAGTTACACATTGGCACATTTATTTTGATACTACTTGAACTAAATCATTCTTTTGGTCTTTGTAATAGCTAGCTAGTGTATTGTAACACTGAGGGTTCGCGCCCTCAGTGCTTCATTTGTTTAGTGTCTGTTGGTTTTCTTTATTGACTCTTACTCAATTGAATGAATTGTTAAAACTTTCTGTTATTCTTTATTAACTGATGAATGACATAGCTAGTTATTGAGGTTGAAAATTGAAGTTTATTAATGCAATTTAAAAGCAATCAATAGATATTTTCAGATATAATATCTATTAACTGCTGCAGGTGTTTATTATTAAACTTATGATCCTCAAAAATAAAGAGAGAAAAGAAATTGTGCACTAAAAGAAACTCATGATGAATAGCATTAACAATATTGTGACATGATTTTATTTGTAAAGTACGTAAGTAGTAGTGAATTTTTAATTAAACAATTACCTAATATAAAGTTTCTAGAAGCCAAAAATAATGTTTCTTTTTAAGTTAAAATTTAACAAAAACAAAGTTGCTGAGAGCTAAACTATAAAGCAAAGCTGCATCTGAGCTGCTAGACAATATATAATATATATATATAATATATATAATACAGGACCATATTTAGAAAGAATTCATAGGGGGGAAGGGGGCGAATGTATAATTCTCCATAGAGCCTAATTTTTAACCAAGCTTTTCACTGCTATAAATCTCAACTAGTGGTGCTCTTGAGCACAAGTATTGAGTGAGCCTGCCTAGTTGCGTAACATAAAACTACAGTATTGATACATAATGTATTTTGGCTTTGTTCGTGCCAAACAGTATTATAGCAGTTGACCATTACTTTTAGCAGACTTAATTTCAATAGTGGTGTGCTTGTGCACGAAAGGCGAGTGAGCCTGTTGTAAAAAAGCATTGATTCAACTTAAGTCTCATATTATGTTGAATTTACTATCCAGCACTACTAAGTTAGTAGTTCAATCATAAAGTTACATGTATATAATATAACCATTACTAATTCATATTAGCGAAATCCTACATTACACTCTTAACTCATTCTTCCTTTGTGCCTACTCCAGTCTGACTAATTTCAAACGGACTTACGTCACTTAAGTAGCCCATCGACAAGCACATATATATATGATGTATTTCATTGGCAAAATTACATGCGGAGTTGAAGTGCCTCAACAATTCTAGAAAGTGACAATAGATGTCACAGCCATACCCCTTGGAAGAGTCTAATGGACATTATAAATCCTCACCACCATTTTTGCCACATACAAAAGCTTAGACAAATCCAATGTTAAGCAACCAGAAACATGTGGTTAACATAAAAGTCCAATTGGAATACAAAATTTCACGCAAATTGTTTTTGTGCTGCCATTTGTATTGATTGCAAAACAAAATATATTTATGTGAACCATTTATTTGTTTAGTATGTGTCTTATGTGACCATAAAAGGCCCTCAAATTTTTTATAAAAGCAATTTATATCTTGATATACTGTTTTCTATTCATAGATGAAGAGAAGGAAATGCCAACTATAGTTAGAATCGAATATCCACAACTACCCATTGCAGCAGTAAAAGGTAAATATTATTATCATGGTATGTTAGTGAAGTATAACAGAAATGAAGAAAAAAAATTAGTTCAAGAGATTAAAAACTCCTATAAGCTGTTTTAGTCACTGCGTTCACTTCCCAATATACTACAAAAATTTGTGTGGCATTATTAGTTCTACATAATATAGCAAAATTAATGACTACTGGACAGATTTTCAAGCTCTGCAAAGTTTGATTATTGCTAAGGTATCAAAATGCATCAAGTAGTTGGAAGTCTACAAGTATCTTAGAGGCAAAAGTATGACACCTTTTCTATTCAGTGTATCATCAAACCTCTGCTTCACACTTATGATTGTGTTGTTGTTTTTTGTTTTGCTTTATGTTATGTTTATTGCTTACCTGCACTGACTAGACTAATGTATTTTTCTGAGTGGATAAAAAATACTCTGATTCCTTGTGAATAGAATAAAACAATCTTTAGTGTAAGTATTAATTTGTCAGATGTGGTACATGTCCCATACTTGTCTAGATAGGAGAATTTTTTTTACAAACTTTGAGACTTTATACATGTGCAATCATTAAAAGTGTTTGCCAAAGGTTTGTAAGTTGACTCCACTGCAATTGTATTATATATATATATATATATATATATATATATATATATATATACTAGCAAGTACCCCACCACACAATGGCATTTGGCATACTGCAAAGTAAGAATGCGGTAACATAAGTTTTTATTTAGTTATACCATCCTCTACCATTTCTTCAAATCACATAAGTTTCCCATTCCTGCTCTCTTTATTCCTGAACTGTCTCAGCTTTTTTTAATCCCCACCTCCTTTATTTCAGCTCTTTTTGAATCATGGAGGCCCTTCTGTTCTGAATCTCTCTGTCCTTCTATCATGGTTGTGGACTTAGGCTAAATGAAACTGTTGCCTTCTTTTTCGTACTTTCGCCTGCCTTTTTGAAATTTACATACGTTCACTCAACAATTCAATTCCACCCGCTTTTTAGTTTCATTTAATCATTTTCTTCTTGCTTTCTCATTCGTACTTTTGTCTTCTTTTATTATACCGCCTTACCTCGCCAATTCCGCCTGCTATTTAGTTACAATTAATCTCCTTTTGCCTTCTCTGTTTTACTTTCACCTTCCTTTTTGAAACCTATGCCACTCTCCCTCAACTATTCCACCCACTTTTCAGTTACAATTAATCACTTTCTATTAAAAATGACGACACTTTCTATTAAATATGACGACACTTTACCCATTCAGTGCAATGAAGATGCTTTACCAAACTGTTTAATCTCATGACTTATTCATGAATACACTCACTGTCGTTGGTCGTAGTTATTGACACACAAGCATTATAATTATAGATTTTCACTTTCTCAGTATTACTATTCATTATACAACTAGCTTATGTAACACAAGTGGAGAGAAACAAACTCAATGTTAAAATTACTAAAGGAATTTTACGTGTTGACAACTTATTTTTTTTTTACATTGAAGTATTCAACCTTATATAAATGCATTCATCCCTTGTGAATATATTGCACTCTTTATGAATACCGAATACCATCCAGCAATCCGTGCATTCATCCATTTCCTTGATACAACATAGCAGACTTCATTTAGCACAATTGTGCATACGCATTAGACTGGTAAAGAAGTAGGAAGCCTGAGAAACATCGACTTGAGGAGAGAGATAGGCTTTTGTTTATGAGGATTGTTTGAGCCAAATCATGTGACTAATTCCGAGCATGTCTACAATGGCTAAGTTGTTTTCTTTCATTCCCATTGACTTTGTAATGTTGAAATAGTACTTTTCCTCCATTTGTGGAGCATACTGAAGGAATACTTTTACCTGCTTTGACGAGAGATTTCCAATGGGGCAAACCCCAGATGTGTAGCTGCTTCTGTTAGGAAGTTATTCAGTTTTAGTGCAGTCAACTTAACTACAGCTTAGAACATGCATATACCATATGAAAAAAAACCTAACAATGAAATAGGAGGGACACTACATAGAGTATCCCTGCCCAAATTGGGGATGAACACTATTATGAGGAATTTAAAATCCCTATTCCAATACAAAAACTACTCCAGTTAAGCCCTGACATGTATATTGCTGTAGTTTTGGTAACTGGTTTTGTTGAGTTTAGAATGCTCGAACAGTATCTATTCCTATAAGGATAAGAAAGTTATAACTCAGCAGTACATCAAGCTAATTATTTTTTCATTATTATCTAATTTAAAACTAGGCTAACTCTGTTAATAAATCATGTATTGCAAATAGGCTAAAACTTGTATACCCAGTTTTACATACTAAGCAACTGTAACCATTACATAACTAACTACTAGAATCTTGTTTTCTTTCTAAGTCCCTAAATAAGCTGGAGCCAAAAATATAATGCATGTTTCATGTAAAAGTTGTTAATTATAGTAAACTATTTAGAAGGTTGTTTTATGTAATACAAATGTTTTATGTGTATACATATATTTTTTACAGAAGGTACCTTGCCTGGGTTTATTCAAGATGAGACCATTTCTGTGTCTTATAATGGACACAAAAGTTCTGTGGACTGGAAAGAGAATGGAATACAACTTCAATTTGAAGACAACAAGTCTGAAGATTACAGTAATATTCCTATTCAAATATCTACAGGATCATTAGGTTACACCCGAATGCCTAATGAGGTTGAGTCAGTTAGCAAAGTTTATCACATCCACAGCTCCAAGATACCCGAGACCTCTGTAACGATTAGAATTAAACATGATGAACCAAATGATGTTCATAATTTATATTTTTTTACTTGCTCTGAAGACATGCCTCCTTATGACTTCACTTATCTTCCTGGAGGAACTTTTACATCTATATATGGAGAGATAGTGGTTTCAAAATTTTCATTTTTTAAAATCGGTAAATTTTTCTCTCGTGTAAGAAGTGTCCTGAGTAGGTGGAAAGAATCTTATGATGTATCTCTATATCGTGGTACTGTACCATATAGTAGGTCATCTGAGCTATGTTTTAACCTTTACGTATCACTCGTAAAGAATTGCAACACTTTCAGACAAGGAGTAAAGTCTTTTATCAAGGAAGAGTACAAAGAAGATGTTCAATTAGTGTCTAATTGTGTTACTCCCTTTAATCCCACAGACACCAAAGTGACCGTATGTGGGGAAATTACTCCATCTGATGCTAGTTTGGATGAACCTGATTGCACATTTCTACGTAAAACTCATGTCAATAATTATGTTAATGCTTCTCCTCCTCTTCTAAAGTATCGGCTCCGCATCAAACCTGGTTCTTCAGTGACAGTAAAGTTTAACCTAACAGGACTTCAAGATATTGACCATTTAACTATGAGTCCATACAATCTACCAGGTAATAAGTAAAATATATTAGGAATATAATATTTTATCCTCAAATTATTGTTTAACAGATTCTATTCCAGCCATGATGCATAACAGTAGTATTCAAAGTGATTCAAGTAAGTAGCTATTATCTAACTAGTCGTATGTGCTTTAGCAAAAGTGGTAAGCTAGCTAGCCTAGTAATTGGCGAGCGAGACACTTACAGGGTTAACACAATTTGAAAATCGGGGATGTTTGTTTATTGGCGAGCGAGCTACAACCGGCTCATAGTATGAAAGAGAAGGCATACATGAAGTTATGAGCATTGTAAATGAATATACAATGTGTAAGAGAGCACAATTAAATGGTACTTGTCTTCCATGAAATTTTAACCAAATACGAAATTACCTACTATGAAGTTTCCACAATCTTATAATGAAGTTATTTAAGACAAACACAAAGTAGCTAAGAACTAAGCTAAAGGGTAGCTGTCCCTGAGCTGCAGAACATCTATTTGTATGATATAAAATAAATAAATTGTTCCCTGGCCTAAACTGAAGCCTGAACTATAATGTCACTATTTTTACTTCCAATGTAATTTAGATTATCCCTTTACTATGAGCAATCTTGTTCTTATAAAGTGGACTGACTCCAATAACAAGGAGCAAAGAATTCAAATAATCTCAGAACTTAGTCCCAAATGGAGTGACATCAGTGACCTACTTGGATTCCGTACTGCTCTCACCCAACAAATAGAACTCAACTGCAACAGAGTACAAGATTGCTGTAAAGAAGTCATGCGTTTATGGCTCAGCAGTGAAGAAGGAGCATATCGTTATCCCACCACATGGGAAGGTCTAATTAAACTATTAGAGGATATTGATTTATCAAGTTTAGCTTCAGACGTTCGAGAGGTAGTGTGCCAAAACACAGTATAAAGTAAACCATTAGAATTAGCTACATATTCTTGTGATAAAATTGTTTGAATGTGAATTAGTTGCAAAGTATACATTTTATTGATGTTTTTGTATTGTGTTGACTAATTTATTTAGCTGGACATTTTTGTGAATTATATTTTATAGATATTGTAATTCAATGTTTGCTGTAGCTATATATGAAGAGAATATGGATGTATTGTGTGTCCTTAGGGAACACTGCAGGTCAGACATGATAGGGAATTAATTATGTCAACATAATTATTGCTCATCTCATTAAAGAACACTATTTATTGACCACTTCACCCATGTACGTCAGGCATCATTGTGAGTAGGAAACTTATCTATTTTCTTTGTTTCTATTGGTACCATTCTTCCAGCTGATAAAGGTAGAGCCACAGTCCTCATGAATAATGAAGAATACTATTCTAAGGTCACCCAGTTAATACAATCAGGCACTTACTGACTAGTTCAGAAGGATCCAACTAAGACTCAGGAAACTAAAATAGGTCATGAATTAAAGAACTTAGAAAGGGAAGGTATATGTTGTACAACAGGTTGTGACCCACTGGATGTAGACCACCTCTTCTTTATGGTCTCCCTAATATACACAAGTTAGGAATTCCACTCAGACTTATTGTTTACTGCATTGGATCACCATCTTCCAATGTATCAAAGTTCATATCTAACATGATGATATCTCCATTGTTTGGTAAGACATGATCAAACATAAAGAATTCAACACATTTCATGCAAACAGTTAGTAGTGTATGCTTGAGATCTGACAAAATGATGGTGAGTTTTGATGTGTCTTCCCTGTTCACCAATGTTCCAATAGACGAAGCGTATCTGTGATCAGAATAAGCTCCAGAATGATGAAAGTCTAGATGAGAGAACATGTCTATCTCCTGTGTGCATCACAGAATTATTAGAGGTATGCCTTTGATCAACTTACTTTAGATACAACGGGAACTGTTGTGAACAAGTAGATGGAGCAGCCATGGGTCCAGTTTCTGCAGTTGTGGCCAACTTGTACATGGAATTCTTTCAAGAAAAGAAGCTTTAAACTCAGCTCCAGTTAAACCTGTTTTATGGAAGAGATGTGTAGATGACACCTTTTGCACAGTTAAGAAAGGAAGTGAAAAACATTTGTTGGACCATTTCAACTCTGTAAGACCTATAAATTTTACTATGGAATCAGAGGAAGATAGTAAGCTACCTTTTTGGATTGCTGATTGAAGAGAGAGAGAGAGTGATGGTATGCTTACATCCACTGTGTACAGTAAACTTACACACACAAACAGATACCTTCACTTTAAGTTTCATCACCTAATCATGTAAAGAGAGGAATAGTGAGATGCTTGTATCAGAGAGCTAGGAGGGTAACTAATATAAGTGAAAACTTGAAGAAAGAAGAGAAAAACCTAAAGCAACCATTAGGGCAGGCTCTAAAGAGTTACCTTCTAAAGATCACACAAATACTGCTGAGCAAGAAGAAGGTTTGATTCTTACTATTCATCCATACATTGCAGGATTGAGTACACTGTTAAAAACGGGGAGTTTATGGAACACCCCTAGGGGTGCTCCAGTGGCCAGGGCTGCAGCACACCCTTTTGGGTGTTATAAAGTCACTATTTGGGGTGTATGAGCAGCACTACCCAAAGGTGTACAGTTACACCATTTTGAGTGTTCATTTGACACTCAATTAAGTGTTCTACCTCACTTACAGAGGTGCTTTGGATACTCCCTTGCTGCTTATCATATCATTCAATAAGTGCATCCCAAGCACCCTTCAGGGTGTTCCCCATACAATCCAGAGTGTATAGTATACTAGTTGTATTCAGCAAAAAAATATATTGGTACAGCAATTTGAAATAAACATGGAATGCTGAAATAAATGGATAGCTCCAAGTATTTTCTAATAAGATATTTTTGTTTGTTGTTTCTTCATGTAGGAGGCAGTTCTTTCTGGTATCACCAAGTTCAATATAAGCTCTTCTTCATTGGTCTCAAGATGGTCCATTGTGGTCTCCAGCAGATGTTTCCAATCAGATTTCAGTGACATCATCCTGAATAATAATAATAAAAAAATAAATAAATAAATAAAAATATATATATATATATAAACTAGTAACACTTCAAATATATACATAACCTTCATAATGAGCATACATGCACACACACTAACAAAATGACGGGAGGGGGGGGGGGGGAGTAGCCGTAAGGTCCTACTAAAGATGGCAATGCAGGATTAAAGCTATGGTCTTGAGAGAAAAATGTATCTGTATAACCATAGACACTATCCTTTTATGCTTAAAAGAAAAATGAAATACAAAACAGAAAAGAAAAGGGGAAAAAAGAAACAAAAAAAAAAAGCACCAGCTCATATATGAATTTATTCCTTTAATTCATAATCATGCCATTAAAATGTTTGCTCTCATATAAACGTTTCACCAAACCACTGAACTTGGGACACATTGTAATGAACACACTAACATCCACCCTTTACCAATTAATTACCATCTTGTATCCGGTGTTTCCCCAGTACTAAAAATGCAGGGTGGTTCGCCCTGTTCGAAATGCTTGTGATTAAACCTTGTACTATCATCTAGGGCTCCTATGCAGAGAACAATTCAGCAAACTCCACCCTTTGCTTATATCATTGCAAAATTATGCTTAATATCTTTTCTTGCGTGACTCCCTTCTCAAACACACTGGAAAACAATTAAATAGGAACTCTAATTTCACTAGTATGGTTGACATCTAGGTCTGTATGCGCTGAAATCAGTTTAGCAAACTCCACCTTTTGCTTGTGTCAGAGGAAAACGAACTACTCTAATAACTATTCCTCTCACATATGGAGGAAGGTCAATACTATGGCTATCATTTACTTGTTTTAATAAATTATGCCAATATTTTGCTTAATGTACGATTACACTAATTGATTATACCCTAATAAATATTGATAAACCATAAACAACACTGCTTGAAATCTGTGTAGGGAAAAACACTACATATTGATACTAACATTCACTTTTTACTGATTATTAATCACCAAAAGTGATGCATTAGAATTGCTATTATATAACTTCCACCTATTCCCCTTTACTATTCCTAATGAAACCCTTTACCAAATTGTAGCATTTGTAAATCATTTCAAGCACAAATAGTACACAATGGTCACGGGGCAAACATTCAAGTTAGAAAACTCCAGTATATAACCATTTGACTAGAACATGTCAGGAGCATCAAGCAAAAATAATTTCAACACTGGAATTTAATACTCAGAATATAGGGAGGCAATTGACGATCATTTACCTTCTTATTGAAAGCCTATCATGCTGTCATCCAGAATAGATCATCTACCATAGCAGCATAACACTCATCTCAACTGAAAGAACAAGATAGATAAAGTAATGGTCAAAATAAATAGTGTTATGATCATGTACTACATTACATTGAATGATACCATTAGCTATTATAAGGATTGTTTGTTGCAATCGGCCGAGCAATCGGCTCACACTTTAACATTGTCTGAACAATTCTCACTTAGCTATCAGTTACATTCCTGCAGATTAATAGACTTACGCGGAAGGTCCCGCATCACCAAGCGAATGTGTAGTGGGGGAGACATTTACAAAACACACACTCGACTGACTCCTCAAAGTCCCAGTAACCAAGTTCGTACACACGAGGGCAATAGAGACTCGCGGAAGTTTATATCACGTGAAAAATATCCACCCTTTTTATGTGGGCATGTTAACTACTTTGAGGGAGCTGGATTCAATGATAGACCAAATGATATTGATGTCGTCTAATGTTGAGCAGGATTTTTTGGGAGGAAGAACTGGGAATGACTGCTGCATTATAAGTATTCAACCAAGTAAGAAAAATTAAATTAGTTTTCTTGGCAGTTAGTTGAGATAGTCTCGCGAGCCAGACCCTTTACCTACCGAGCGGTGAGGAAAGGGTCTGGTTGTGTCACCATCCATACATCGTTTCGTTGTACTGGAACGTAATTAATGTATTTAATTACTTCCTGTTAGGGTGCCGCGGTCAACTTTAAATTGTTCAGCTAAATTGATTTTTGCAGGAAATTGCTCAACAATGGCTAACTAGCATTGCTTGGTAATGAAAAGGACAGGCTAGGTTTAAGGAAGCCCAGAACACTACATTATAGCTAGAGTGAAGATTCTTAGACAGTTTGAAGTAAGACAAAATAGCTAGCTAGCTAATACCTTTCAATAAAAAAAAATATACACTTTGAGTAATGTATTTAGCCTGCTGGCAGCGTCCACTGAGAAGTAGGGAACTTGACAAACACCAAGCAAGAGCTGATACTCCGAATTTCTACAAGCTATGCTTATTCACTTAGCCGTGCATTTCTATCTACATACCTGTGGGTACTTGTTTAATTGCAATCAACCGGATGTAAACAAACCGCACCCCATAAGCTATACACGCTAAAGTATTGTTCCCCATGGATCGTGGGGAATGGAACGAAACGATGTATGGCAGGTGACCAGACCCTTTCCTTCACCGCGCGCTCGGTAACGCGGTTGGTAAAGGGTCTGGCCCGCGAGACTATAGTTGAGACACATCCTATAACATTATTTGAAAGTAAACCTGAATTACCTGTAGTACACCTTTCACAAGCAATTTTGTCCCAGTATATGACATGTCACTGTACTTGTATAGAGTGTATCCCAGTGTGTCACTGTACTTGTATAGAGTGTGTCCCAGTGTGTCACTGTACTTGTATAGAGTGTCCCAGTATGTCACCATAGGCATTATAGAGTGTGTCCCAGTGTGTCACTGTACTTGTATAGTGTGTCCCAGTGTGTCACTGTAGGCATTATGAAGTGTGTCACTGTACTTGTATATAGTGCGTCCCAGTGTGTCACTCACTGTACTTGTATAGTGCGTCCCACTGTGTCACTGTACTTGTATAGTGTGTCCCAGTGTGTCACTGTACTTGTATAGTGTGTCCCAGTGTGTCACTGTACTTGTATAGTGTGTCCCAGTGTGTCACTGTAGCAGGGGAGTAGGAACAGGGGGGGTAGGGGGGGCACAGGACCCCCCAATATTTTTAGTGGGGGGTAAATGAGGGTTTTACCCCCCCAATAATTCTGGCACTAATTTGTAATACTAACAGTAAATATAATTCTGGCAAGAATTTATAAAAATACTGTTATCAAAAGCTGTTTAGTGCTTCTATTATACCTTTTTTTAAATCATTTCTACTGATTAAAGCATTGTATAGTGTGCCAAAAAGTTTAAAATTTTGGAATTTAGAATAATTTATTGTGGCTAATAGACCAATAAAATAACTAATAAAGCTTCAATTATTGTTTTTTCATATCGCACAGCAGACCTACCATTTTGCCCCCCCCAATATTTTTCATCTTCCTACTCCACTGCTGTAGGCATTATAAAGTGTGTCACTGTACTTGTATAGTGTGTCCCAGTGTGTCACTGGACTTGTATAGAGTGTCCCAGTGTGTCACTGGACTTGTATAGAGTGTCCCAGTGTGTCACTGTACTTGTATAGTGCGTCCCACTGTGTCACTGTACTTGTATAGTGTGTCCCAGTGTGTCACTGTACTTATATAGTGTGTCCCAGTGTGTCACTGTACTTGTATAGTGTGTAGTGTGTCACTGTAGGCAGTGTGTCACTGTACTTGTATAGTGCGTCCCAGTGTGTCACTGGACTTGTGTAGTGCGTCCCAGTGTGTCACTGTACTTGTATAGATCCCAGTGTGTCACTGGACTTGTATAGTGCGTCCCAGTGTGTCACTGTACTTGTATAGTGCGTCCCACTGTGTCACTGTACTTGTATAGTGCGTCCCAGTGTGTCACTGTACTTGTATAGTGTGTCCCAGTGTGTCACTGTACTTGTATAGTGTGTCCCAGTGTGTCACTGTACTTGTATAGAGTGTGTCCCAGTGTGTCACTGTACTTGTATAGTGCGTCCCAGTGTGTCACTGTACTTGTATAGTGCGTCCCAGTGTGTCACTGTACTTGTATAGTGCGTCCCACTGTGTCACTGTACTTGTATAGTGTGTCCCAGTGTGTCACTGTACTTGTATAGTGCGTCCCAGTGTGTCACTGTACTTGTATAGTGCGTCCCACTGTGTCACTGTACTTGTATAGAGTGTCCCAGTGTGTCACTGTACTTGTATAGTGCGTAGTGTGTCACTGTACTTGTATCCCAGTGTGTCACTGTACTTGTCCCAGTGTGTGCGTCTGTACAGTGCGTCCCAGTGTGTCACTGTACTTGTATAGTGCGTCCCACTGTGTCACTGTACTTGTATAGAGTGTCCCAGTGTGTCACTGTACTTGTATAGAGTGTCCCAGTGTGTCACTGTACATGTATAGTGCGTCCCACTGTGTCACTGTACTTGTATAGAGTGTCCCAGTGTGTCACTGTACTTGTATAGAGTGTCCCAGTGTGTCACTGTACTTGTATAGTGTGTCCCAGTGTGTCACTGTACTTGTATAGTGTGTCCCAGTGTGTCACTCACTGTACTTGTATAGAGTGTCCCAGTGTGTCACTGTACTTGTATAGTGCGTCCCAGTGTGTCACTGTACTTGTATAGTGTGTCCCAGTGTGTCACTGTATGTACTTGTATAGAGTGTCCCACTGTGTCACTGTAGGCATATAGAGTGTGTCCCAGTATGTCACTGTAGGCATATAGAGTGTGCCAGTATGTCACTGTAGGCATATAGAGTGTGTCCCAGTATGTCACTGTAGGCATATAGAGTGTGTCCCAGTATGTCACTGTAGGCATATAGAGTGTGTCCCAGTATGTCACTGTAGGCATATAGAGTGTGCCAGTATGTCACTGTAGGCATATAGAGTGTGTCCCAGTATGTATGTGTATGTTACTATTAGAGTGACATAGCATCATATTTCCTATAAGAGTATGCTAAAATTTATTATAATATCCCTTTGTTTGTAGGTTGTGGCTCCAGATAGTCGTGTTATTGGGCAGCAGATTATTGTAATAGTAATATTCAGATTCAAGTTCTGAAAAAAAAAAATTGTACTGGCTTTTTATACATATTATTTCCTTTTATCATTTCATTTCATGATATTTTACAGTTGTCTGTATTATTTGTGTGTTTATGTGTGGAACAGTAAATTTATCATTTCATTTCTTATTCTTTTTCAGTATCTATATTTGGTGTCTGTGTTTTTTGTAGGTGAAGTATCGTTCCAGTGACAATCCAGGAGGCTTCCATGAAGTCGAGTTTTCTGCATCATCAATTTCGCCACAGTAAGTCGAAAATTGTGTGCGTGTATGTGCATGTGTTTGTGTGTGTATGTATATGTACACCAATAAATATTTATCATTTCATTTCTTCAGTTATGTATTTGTGTTTCATTTTTAGAGGTGAAGTATCGTTCGAGTGATAATCCAGAAGACTGATTGGAAGTGATGTTCGAACTTTCTGGAAATCTGTGATATCTCCTCCGATAGTGTAAGTTGAATTTCATGTTTATCTGTGCGTGTGTATGTGCACAATAATAAGTATATATATATGGAGGACGTGGATGGAGTGGAGAGAGAGAGGGGAAGTCATGGATGGGTGTGTTAGCCAGGAAGTAGATTACTTTTCGTCCTTTATGTTTATAGTGGGAGGACTCATCAGCTGGCCCCACTGACCTAGTATTTTGTATACCAAACATGCACAGTATATTACCATGATTGTAGGGATATGCAGTTTTTTGTTGCCGTTGTTATTTTACTGCTCGCTATGTGTAACGTGCAACACAAATATTTGGTTGTTGGCATACAATATTTTTGTTTATGTATTTGTGTTGTATTGTAGTGAACTTCATATGAACTTTACAAAGGTATTCCTCAAGTGGTGACCACTACCAGCTTTATGGCTGATACAGACCGAGGGCATGATTTTGTTGGGGAGAGTATCGACAAGTTTCTGCAACTGAGATGCAAGTCATTTATATATAATATATTTATTATTGTCTCGAAAATAATAATTACTTACGCTTTATTTTTTTTTATAAAATTCATTATAGTGTTCAAACCACAAAGTATGATGGGGTGTAACTCTGTGAATACTAGGGGGTTTCTAAAAGAAAAAAATGAGGGGAATGCCCAAAGCAAGCACAATAAGGCTATATAGCATTGCTAAGATGATTTCCCAGTCAAAACCGGGGGAAAAAATAAAAACCATTAACAAGTTTTTACCGTCTACCCGAGGTCGACAACCTCGCGGTAAAAATTAAGTCCAGCCCGAAAGGGTTAATGATGTATTCACAATTTTCTGGTTACATGGATGAACACAGTAATAATGGTACCTTAAGTATTAATGGTTGGTTGCTGTGAGCACATGTTGTCGCTCAAGTATTAATTTTAGCTGACCTTCCAGCCTCTTATGTAAACCATGTACTGCAATGTGTGACAAACAAGATTAATGTTCCCAGTCATATCATAATATGAAGTACATTTATCTGGAGATGTAATATGCCCAGACACTTTGGCTTAATGCTGCCTTAGAGGACAGAAAGACATGTTACCCCTTCACTGACACACAGGATAATTTTCATTGGCAATAGTAAAAACATTTACTCAATATTCTCAGTAGTTGTCTGTATTCGGAGGAAGAACTGTTCATCATCTGTGTTCTTTACCTGGATTGAATATATTTTACTTACACTTCAATTTGAAATTTTCAGTGTGTACAAAAGTAACAAAAAAAGTCTAAAATTAGGTCCTAACGTTATGCTGATTTTCAGCAAGGTACATATTCTGACATTTATTTGATAAAGACAAAAAAGAAAAAAAAACTGATTTGTGTTCCTCTCAGATGGCACTAGTTCATTATTCTGAATGATAGAAACTCACTTAATAATGCTTAATAATGCAGCCCCAATGAACGATGATAGAAGAATTAGCTATACTGCGGTACAGAGTAGCATTACGCCAGTCATTGAATCAATATCTCAATTTCTTTTCAGCATTATTTTATGTTCAAGAAAAACAACAAATGTCAGAAATCAAATCCACATAAAATATTTAGAAAATGTTCTTGTGGTCCTACATGAATGAAGTCACTTCCGCACCAGGAACAAGCTTCTTCTGTTATCACTCACTGTACTTATAATGAAAAAAAAATGGGAACGGTATTTTATAATGTTAACACACTCAATTCTATTATAAAAATACTAAAGGAACTGTCACAGTACATAGCTAAAATACTTAAAATTTCAATATTATCTGGCTAGTATGTTAAACTAGGAACTACAAGCATCATGTAACCAGTATTAGAATTGCACAATGGATGACATCCATGGACATGTACCAGCTAATAAGAATACATGCATCTATGGACATGTACCAGATAGTAAGAACACATGCGTCTATGGACATGTACCAGATAATAAGAACACATGTGTCTATGAACATGTACCAGATAATAAGAACACATGCGTCTATGGACATGTACCAGATAATAAGAACACATGCGTCTATGGACATGTACCAACTAATAGGAACACATGCATCCATGGACATGTACCAGATAATAAGAACACATGCGTCTATGGACATGTAGCAGATAATAAGAACACATGCATCCATGGGCATGTACCAGATAATAAGAACACATGCGTCTATGGACATGTACCAGATAATAAGAACACATGCGTCTATGGACATGTAGCAGATAATAAGAACACATGCATCCATGGGCATGTACCAGATAATAAGAACACATGCGTCTATGGACATGTACCAACTAATAGGAACACATGCATCCATGGACATGTACCAGATAATAAGAACACATGCGTCTATGGGCATGTACCAGATAATAAGAACACATGCGTCTATGGACATGTACCAGATAATAAGAACACATGCGTCTATGGGCATGTACCAGATAATAAGAACACATGCATCCATGGGCATGTACCAGATAATAAGAACAGATGCGTCTATGGACATGTACCAACTAATAGGAACACATGCATCCATGGACATGTACCAGATAATAAGAACACATGCGTCTATGAACATGTACCAGATAATAAGAACAGATGCGTCTATGGACATGTACCAGATAATAAGAACACATGCGTCTATTGACATGTACCAGATAATAAGAACACATGCGTCTATTGACATGTACCAGATAATAAGAACACATGCGTCTATGGGCATGTACCAGATAATAAGAACACATGCGTCTATGGACATGTACCAGATAATAAGAACAGATGCGTCTATGGACATGTACCAGATAATAAGAACACATGCGTCTATTGACATGTACCAGATAATAAGAACACATGCATCCATGGGCATGTACCAGATATATAAGAACACATGCGCCTATGGACATGTACCAGATAATAAGAACAGATGCATCCATGGGCATGTACCAGATAATAAGAACAGATGCATCCATGGACATGTACCAGATAATAAGAACAGATGCGTCTATGGAAAGGTACCAACTAATAGGAACACATGCATCCATGGACATGTACCAGATAATAAGAACACATGCGTCTATGGGCATGTACCAGATAATAAGAACACATGCATCCATGGGCATGTACCAGATAATAAGAACAGATGCGTCTATGGACATGTACCAACTAATAGGAACACATGCATCCATGGACATGTACCAGATAATAAGAACACATGCGTCTATGGGCATGTACCAGATAATAAGAACACATGCGTCTATGGACATGTACCAGATAATAAGAACACATGCGTCTATGGACATGTACCAGATAATAAGAACACATGCGCCTATGGACATGTACCAGATAATAAGAACACATGCATCCATGGGCATGTACCAGATAATAAGAACAGATGCGTCTATGGACATGTACCAGATAATAAGAACACATGCATCCATGGGCATGTACCAGATAATAAGAACAGATGCGTCTATGGAAATGTACCAACTAATAGGAACACATGCATCCATGGACATGTACACTTGGCACTGGGATGTACTTTTAGCTCCTGACCACAACCACATTCAGGTATTGGTGACCACACACATGAGAGACCAAGCACAGTCAGGCAGTCAGAAGTGTCAGGTGCTGAGTGTACAAGGTCACACTGGCTATTTTATAAGAGCACTGTTTGCTATTACATTTGGAAGGAAGAAGATATCCTCTAACTGGTCAGAGAATTATCACAGAGTATGGCTACTGTAAGTGCTCCAAGTCATGTGTAATGTGTAGAATAAGTAGAAAAATTGAATAACCTAGCTACTACAAGTGACCAGAGTATTGATCAAAGCTGTGGGTGATATAGCCAGCATAGTGTGCATAGAATAACTCACAAAACTCAAAAATTTACTCTTGTTTGAGATATATAGCCAACATGCAAGCAACCATTGGTCAAGAGCCGAGTTGTTCTGGTCTCTAGAGCACAGATATTCACGACCATTAGAAAATAATAGCTTTACTATTCATTTAATTATTAGTGTGCACACTGCATTTTATGTATGTACCATAGAGAGCAATGGCCAGACTTGTGTGTCCGTTATGCCCAGAGCAGGATACAGCTCCATTCAACATGAAGTTGAAGCACTACATACAACACATCAAGGAGTACCCCGCCCACTCACCAACATTTTCCATCACTTGTGGACTTTATGGGTGTCCTAGAACGTTTCACAACATGAAAACGTTTCAAAACCATGTATATGATGTGCACGGTGGTGATCCTCTCGTCACTAATCGAGCTGCACTTTTCTGTGGTGGCAATAATGAAAGTAGTCCTCATTTGGAACAGGGAGAAAATATTGGTTTGGGTACCACTAGTTATAGTAATGAGATGCCTAATGACAGAGGTAAAGTGGTAGTACTATGTGTATTCATTTCCTTGTGTGGGCAATAATAATGGCATGAATTGAACACATTTACAATATGGGAGAGCAAAAACAAAGTGTTTTTGGAACTGGAAATGAGCCACAAACATACTGTAAATCTACACTATATATATATATATATCATTATGTGGACTAAGCACCACAATATACAAAAGTGGAATAGAAACGTAAATATCCATTTAATAATGTTATTAATAGACGAGTATCGTGCAAGTGATGGGAATGGGGACTCTGAAGGGACACTATCCAAGCTAAAGGAAGCAGCAGCCCTCACCATATTAGGCATCAAGGAAAAGCACAAGCTATCTCAGCTGGCCACCCAAGCTGTCATTGATGGAATGACAACTTTTACACAGGTTAGTTACCTAAGTGTGGTGGGTTTACAAAAAAAAAATCATCCTTTCACCCTCACACACTGTAGTGTTTCTTTACTTGTTTTTTGTGGTATGCTAGCATATCATAGACATATACACATGTAGGTATACATACTGTAGTCTACCATATAGTCTACCAATGTAATAATCAGGAATATGCTCACTTAGGAATGGCCAGCAAGCCGGCTCTGGCTAGGCTATCAGATCTGGTGGATTTTGGTGATTAAGACAGAGCTTAGTAGGCGACAAATAGAGCGCAATTGAATGATACCCTCTTGAGTTGTTGCGTAGTCCTTCAAACTATTTCATCATTGTGGTCAATTTTAATGTGTTTTTCATTTCATATTCATCAGCTTGAATGTATAAGAGAAGTGGTTTGGGGTTGTGTGAAGTCACATATTCATGACCTACCAGCTCTGTAGTAGAGGACAGCATAATGCATATAGAAGATACAATATACATACAACTGTACTTTGCCTGCTGAAAGGTGCATCCCTTCCCTACCCTCACACACATAACTGACACCACAACTGTGCAATGCAACCAAATACATTGGGATATTGTGCCTAATGAACTCCACTATGCTCTATGACATTTCACAGGTGCACCTCAAAGCTCTTCGTGCACAAATAGAAAAACAGTTGCTCAGAAGTGGGATAAGTCAAGATTGCCTCAAACAGAGTCAGATAAACCTGCTTTTTGAAGATAGCAGTCAATATGCGAACCCATTTTCTGAAGTTGCAACTCCACACCGGCAATTAAATTTCATCCGTACTCACTTGGATTTTGTGGTAATGTTGTATTCAACAACAATATACACCAGTATAAATTAATAATGTATCTATTAGGAGCCCACCCGTGTGGTACTAGGTGAATACCACACATGGAAAGGAAGTGGACATACAAGAAAACTAGTGAAGAAAACTGATACCATGATGTATGTTCCTATCCTTAAAACTATTGCGGGCCTTCTTAAATGTGATGATGTGATCTCAGAGGTAACTATTACACAGTAGGTAGTTTTGAATAAAAACTTATAGAGTAATATGGTGGTTCAACGTTTGCAACTGTCATTGAATGCACATGGGTAGATTGAGAAAGGACACAAAAACTCATGTTCGGATCGACTCAGTGACTTTTGCGATGGAAAGCAGTTCTCATCACATCGACTATTTTCATTGGATTCAACTGCACTGCAGATCTTCTTTTACTACGATGATCTAGAGGTGTGCAATCCACTGGGTTCAAAATCAAAGATCCACAAGCTCAGTGAGTGGTTTTGATATACGTGTATCAATGTAGCAACAACACAGCATCTGGTATATTCACTAAATCTTCATGAGAACTGCTTGACCAGAACGTCATATCCTATCCATTTTATGCAAGACTTTAACACGTAATCACTAACACCTGTATAACTTGGGGTTTTATACAGAGGGGGGGGGGGCTGGCTTCTTGGGGATATCCAACCCCCCAGCTGAGTCTCCCCACTTCAGCTTGGGAGTTGAATGCTAAAATATACAGTGAAAGTTACATAAATATTTGTGTGGCTAAAATCCTGTATGGCTCTATAAAGAGTGTAATCCTTAAAATTTTCCCTTTTGAATATACCAGACTTCCTCGAGTAAGTCATGCACCTTAACCACCTTGCGCTCTCGAATCTAGGCTACTTGTTGCTCTTCCCAAATAATTAATTCACACACCGATAAGACTTTACTACATTTATAAGGCATTGTTTTAGTTAGATGAACATTTTTATCATTGCAGTTAAACCATTTTTTACAACAGTTGCACTAGCAAATAAGGACAGATACAAAACCGTCTTCCCCAACAGGGATACAGAGAGGGGAGGGGGTAGGGGGGCGGCACACTGGAATTTCCCCCCCCCCATGTCATCTAAAATTATTATTACATCATTATATGCGTCAGATAGCATGCTTTGCACTAGTATACAAAAATAAGATGGTTTATGTGTGTGTGCACACGTGGTGTATGTTTGCATGTGTATTTTGACTACCTTTTCACTTGGACCACAGGCATGTTCTACTTCACACTTGGAAATTTGCCTCCCAGAACTAGATCCAAGTTAAATTGTATCTATCTGGTGAGCATTCTGAAACAGAAAGTCCTGTCCAAGTATGGAATGCATGAAGTAATGAGACCATTTCTAGCAGATGTGAGGGAATTGGTAAGTGATGTGCGTAGTAAGATACATGGTCAAACTTGTCTTACTGTTTCTAGGAACAAGGTCATTCATTCCACCTGAAGGGGGGTACCAGAACTTTCAGTGGAACAGTGGCTGCTGTGTCAGCAGATAACCTGGGAAGCCTAGCTCTAGGAGGTTTTAAAGAGAGCTGTACTGCATACAGAATGTGTAGGCACTGCATGGCTACTCAAGGCACTGCAAAATCCAAGGTTACTCAAAATTCTGTGAACTATAAATATGTATTTTTCTGTAACTTGTGGTTTACAGTTTGATGAGCTACAGTTTGAACTTCGTAAAAGAGACAGTTATACTCAACACTGTGCAGCAGTAGCTACTAGCCAAGATGCTTCCAAGGAGTACGGAATAAATAGTAACTCATGTCTCAATGATACTCGGTAGGTAAAATATATAAAACCACAAAGCCAGTAAATCAAACTTAGAATTATAACCGGTTTGTTTCTCTAGCAAAAGGGGCCACATAAGAAGGAGGAAAATGGAAAGGAAAAAAAAAAAACAAACAAAAAAAAAAAACAACAAAAAAAAAAACAACAACTATAGTTGTGTACTACCTAAGATCAGCTTGGAAGCTGTGAAACCTAAACCACTAGAACATAAATGTCACCATCATATCCAACCCTCTTGTACAACCATTTCATTCTTGAGAGGTGTTGGTAGAACCAATGTCACCACCACCTCCCACCCTCTTGTACACCACCCTTTGCCACCTGCTGAGTGGCCGTTGGTAGAACAAGTATACCACCAACAGCCACAACCACAGCCACAACCACAGCCACAGCCACAACCAATGAACCGTGGTTATGTAATATGTATGAACAATTCCTACCTTGTGGCAGATATTTTCATGTTTGTGATGGGGGCCTCCTTCCAGACATAATGCATGATCTATTAGAAGGATGTCTTCAGTACGAAGTGAAGATCATGCTTAGAGAGTACATACAAGAGGACCACTTCTTTAGCCTAGGTAAATTTATACAACACAAAATTGATCACAACTCTACATACATACTACATGTATAAGAAATATTTGTTCTTACCAACTTTCTCAATATTCTTTGTAGATGATTTCAATAGCCGGCTTAACAACATGGAGCTGGGGTATATGGAAGTGCAAGACAAGCCAACTCCAATTGCTAGCACTACTTTGATGAGTTCTGGCCATAGCCTAAAACAATCTGGTTGGTTATAAGGAAGAACACCACATAATACACATTTAGTATACACCTAGTGTACAAATATTAAACATACGATTTCAACTGAACCACATTAATCACTATGTATCATGATTATGACTTTACTATTGACATGAAGTGTATACTTCTTACATATGTAGCTGCTCAGATGTGGCTACTAGCAAGACTTTTACCACTGATTGTTGGTGATTGGATCCCCAAGCTAGATGACAGATGGGAAAATTTTAGGCTTCTCATGAAAGCTGTAGACAGACTCTTTGCACCAGATATCACAGTGGACAACGTAGCCTATTTGAATCGCATCATCAGCGAACATCATCATGAGTTTGTGAGGCTCTATCCAGGACAATCAGTGATACCTAAAATGCACTACATGATCCACATGCCACGCCTCATTTATGAGTAAGTTCATTTGAATGTTCTGCTAGTGGATTTATCCTTCAATGCAACTTAGATTTGGACCACTACTACGACACTGGACTATGAGATATGAGGCCAAACATAGTTATTTCAAAAAACTGGTCACTTCCATCGGTAACTTCATCAACTTGCCTTACTCATTGGCCATGAGACATCAGCAACACCAGTGCCTGATGAGATCATCAGTCACCAAGGAGGACACAGCAGCAGGGCCAGGTACAGCATGGGAAATAATAGTGATGATGAAAAGGAATGACAAAAGTAGAAGTGAAAATAAATTAAGTGGCAGTAAAAGGGGTGGGTCAACGGCAAAACTGACTTAAAGATACTCAATGAAATGATAATTTATGATGATTAGGCCATCAAACAATGTGGTGTGGGATGGACTTAAGGTCTAGTATTATCCCTCTTATTCCATGAAAGGGGTGGGGCAAAATAATCTGAAAATAGTCATATTTCCGTGCATTCCTTTTGAAAATACTTACAGCTGTAGAAACGTACAAGCGGGTAATGGGAGGGATATAAGCGAGCACTAGGGTTTTCCTAGCTGAAATTCTCCCCTCCACACACCACCACAGAATCAGGAATTATAATCATGGATTAAAATGATAGTATGATGCAACACTTTTTTTAATTTTCAGAACTTCATGCCTATTTCAACTAACAAACAATTACACTAAATAAATTGTCACATACAAAGATGGTAGTAAAACAAAAGCAAATCAAATGTTTAGTATACACACTGGAAGAAAAGTGGAATTTCCTGCTATAGGAAAGGTTAAGTATAGCTATCTCACAGATCACATGTCCTTCACATTTCCAACTTCAGGACAGATGAGCTGGTGGTAACCATTCCGGGTACTGTATAGGGCGTACTTTCCTTCACTATTTCCTGAACATATCCTTGACATAAACTGCACTATTTCCTTTACATGCCATATGGTTTGTACTGCATATATCATATCACATTTCCTTCATATTTCCTGAATTAAAACTGAACTATTCCTGTACATTCTAGGTAGCTGTCTGTGCGAAAATGTGTAGCTTTCCTTTAGATTTCCTGTACTCAAAAACTGCACTTTTTATGCACCTTTCCTACACAAAGCAACTATTCTTCACACACCTTTCCTGCAGCAATCCTGAAGTTAAACTGCACTTTTTGTGCAACCTGTTCTACACAAATCCTGTACCTTCAAAATTTATCCATTGTTACCAGAATATGAGATAAATAATTATGACCATGTACAAATAAATGAAAAAAATGATGCATCAGACAACAGTTCCTGAACTTTGGCTCCATCTCTGCAATATCTCAAGTTCATCTCTGCAACCTCTTTAGTTCATTCCTGCATTAACAAAGAAACAAGGTAATGAACTCAACGGTAATACTTCAAACACTAGTATTGGTGATCAATGACTTGTACAAATTACAATCCTACATCCACAGATCCAATAACACTTAAAGAATCACCTAGATATCACTAATTAGCGTTTTCATACTTACTCAATAAAATTGAACAACACCGCGCTCTCTACTTGCTGTCGCAGCCTGTAAATCAGTCTAGTAAAATCACACAGGGCAGAAATTAGCTCAATCTTCACTGTGCCCACCACCGCGTGTACGGCACGCATATTGTGTTGATACCCTTTACCACCACCTCTTCTAACACTCCTGATTACTGAGGTAAAAGGTCGATAGTGCTAGGTTTCAAACTCGAAATTGGTAAAGGGTTTAATTTTAAAACACCAGATCAGAAATGGTAAAGGGTTGCTAATACCACAGAAGTTCTCTACAGCAAGAGTGATAATACGCCTGTGTATTTCCTCTTCTGGTCTGCTCTTACTGGCGTTCATGGATTTTTATCCCGGTGAGTGAAAACACAACTGGTACGCTTATAGTGTACTCTGTTGCTGTCCGCACTAGACTAAAGCGGTGTAAAACTGAACAACCGTATTGGTCAATTCAAAGACTGGTATTTCTTCAGTAGTGCCTCAAGTAGCATAGGGCAAGTATGTTAGTACCCTTCTCTCATTTTTGTTTTGCTAGCAAGCCCATTAGCCACTGAATCAAATTTCTGTGGTCTTCATTGTTGCACCATAACTGTATTGTACTTGCTAGTGAGGAATTTTTAATGAAAACTATAAGCCATTTTTCTTTTGAAATTAATATATACAATAATATATTCAACAGTTGATGTCTCTTTAACTAAGCTTTACTGTATGAGAAATAGTGTTGACAGTAATTGGTGCCCTGTTGTCATTCTGGTTGGTCTATCAATTTACCTAAATTGTGCCACTCTGTCTCGACATGTCGCGGGGAGGGGAGAGAGAAGAGATTTGACTTCAGAGTGGAGTTCATCACTGGAACGGAGTTTGGGACAGGTGAACACTAGTGAAGGGAATTTAACATATGTGGAGTGTCCATAGAACAGAGCCTCCCACCTTACTGATTCATCCATATTTTTACGGAAATTGCTGATTCAACACTGATTGCCCCCTGAAACTTTGAAAATGTTAGACCTTGAAATTTTACCCTTGATAATATACCCTGATGAAGGTATAAATTTTGAACAACTACTTATGCACTACTGAAGTAGCCTGGCTGGCTACAAAATATCTAATGTATGAATGTGTTATGGAATGTAATAATGCAGAGCACAAACTCCAATCTAAGGATCTTGAGTTTAAATGAACTGTATTTAAGCTAATTTTACTTGTGACTCTCTGTATGTAGGGTTGTGAAGTAGGAGGTGAAACCCAACTCCACAGGGTCAACACATGTCCAAAAGTATCATTAAAAGAAGACTCGGTGTTCCTCCGTGAAGAGTGTGCTAATAGCTACTCATGGACTTCAATATAAGTGGTGAGGAACTCCTGAATAACTTTTAACCTACACTAATAAGAAAAGAGGCTTTTTACCTTTTATTCAAGGTAAATTATATATATACATACTCTAGTGACTAACTCATACATATTTTCATTTAATGCACAGTTAGACAACCTGAAATATATAGGGTGCGATGGAAAAATTTGGGCTCTAGTCACTTTACGAGCAATTCGTTGAAATCCTGTATATCGATAAACAAATAACACACACATACTCAAAAATTAATGCACCCATTTGTTTTTAATAGTACATGTCTATACAGGCTTCTGATAAGAAGTGAAATTTTAGCAGACATGATGTCCTCTCAATATTAAATTTGAGAGGAGAAATGCTATTTTGGTCAGCCGGCCGTGTAATTTGTGTTATGTAGAAAGTAGTACCCTATTCATTTACTCGGCCCTCTCTCTTTATGTTGTACAATCTGCCAAAGATACTGTTGAAAGAAAGTGAGCAGGGGGTGATGATAGTGAGACACATACTAGCATTAATTCAAAAATGTAGTGCTAATACATTACATACGTATTTAATAGCAACAAGATTTGTACTTACGAACCTTGGCCAGTGAGCTAAAATTCACTCCTGATGAGATATTTCTGATCTGTAGAATTCTGATTCAACCGCCAAAGTTTCTCCATATCTCACTCGCTAAATTGTGTGCGTGTGTATGTGTATATAGTAATTTATATATAATATATTATTTGTAATAGCAAAGGTGCACTCACTGTGGACTTATTCAGAGTGCTTATGAAAACACTTATTACACTAGTTTGTATCTACATACACACATACACAGGTCTGCACTGTTAAAACATTACATACATACGTACGCTCAATCCTATTTTATCCAAATACCTCTATTACAGGCAAGCCTCTTTACAGGGCAGGGCACAAGTTAGCCACTCAATTAATCAATTCTTGCCTCACAATTTCGCTAATTTGACCACCATTACCCAATTGTGTCAGCACAAGCCGGTTATTTCTGGTTCCATAAAATTGTAGAGAAGCCTACTAAGGGTTGCAAGTGAAAGAGGACTGTACTTAATGCTTGGAAAATTTTCCCTTGTAGCTGGCATTTCTGAGATACAGACACCCTCGGGTCCCATGGTGCCTGGTTAAGAGGGGATTGAGTGTACATGCATACATACATACTTACATACATACACATACATACATGCATACATACATGCATACATACATGCATACATACATGCATACATACATGCATAGATGCATGCATACATACATGTATACATACTTACATACACAGAGCTGGGCAATATTGGATAATCACAGGCGATATGATACTTACCTGCATTATCGCGATAGAGCGATATATGATATTTCATAAATAATATTTAACAAAGTAAATTTTATCCAGACAAAGTTAGTCCGTGGGGCAAGACTATGTTGGCTTTCTTTAGACAGAATTTTAACTCGCAACCACTGCTAGCTACTTTTAAAACTTTGCTAGTACATTACGGACATGTTTGCAAACCGCGAAATGGCTGTTCCTTTAATCTGTCGTGCGCATGAAGTTCATGCATTAGTTTAACGACCCCAACAGTTTTCTGAAAAAAAGGCAATATCAGTTTTTTATCGCGGTGCAACGATAATACCGGTATATCGCCCAGCTCTATACATACATACATACATACATACATATCATACACACGTATATACATACACACACATACATACATACATACATGTATACACACTCGTACACTATCATGGTTCCTATGTTATCATGTAGGTGAGCGTTTATAAGGGTATACATGTAATAAAATCAAAGCTCAAGTTTTATTTTGATGATTTCATAATACTGTAGCTTGAGTGGTTAAACTTATATGAATTTTATGACTGTAAGTTGTCTGACATTCAAATAGTGATTGTAGGTGACACATATTCAGGGTTTGTAGCTGTTCTTGTGCAAGAATAATATCTGATAATGTTCATGTGTACATATGTGCCAAAGTGCTTCTTGATTGAAAATGACCACTCAGGATAGTATCTAGCTGTACTCTGACTTTACACTGTATATCCTGTGCAGTAAAATTTAGCTGTATCAATGGCTAACAGTACTCTCTTTCTTACTCTTTATATAGCCCACCTTTTCCATGAGGCTTTTCCCCCTTCTTCCATACTGTTAATGTGCTCTTGACTTATTTTCCTACTTATGTAACATAATGAAGTACATGCACTGATCCTCTGCTTTTTTGTTGCCTATGCACACACGTAACATTACACTTTGTGTTATGTTTCGTGATTGATGTTGTGGCAACGATGGGAAATTTGGCTAGCTTAACACTATCAAGTTATATTTTCTAAATTTTGATGACCATTACCAAATCTGGGATAACAACATGGACCCCTCGAGAAGTTGTGTGGCTGTGCTGGTCTTATGAGTCGCAGTTAGTCTTAGTGAAGTGAGGAGATTGACTTAAAGGGGAAGAGGTAGGAGTTGTAGACAGAGCCAGTAAGAATCGTGAGTTAAAGATCAAGGAAGCTCCACAGATACAGATGACACCTGAGTTCAGTAGCCTCGACCCATGGGTAGGAGTAGAATGGAGTAGAGCAGTGCAGGTGTCTCAGCTCTGGCCACTTTCCTCCCTCCAAAGTCACTGCCACTAGGGAAATCCCATACACTCTCAAGTCTTGTTGTAACTTATTGAACACGTGGGAAATCTGAACTGAGAGGGGAGTGGCTGACAATGATATAGTCTGTTCACAATCCATTCACGCATGCGTGAGGTAAAGGGTTTATATGCAATGAATTAGGCAAGATGTACACAACTGGGAATATATAGATCGATGTATGGATAGGATTAGAAAGAAAGAAATAAGAGTGTGAATTACATAGCAGTGAGGTAAAGTGTATGCATCACAATATTCATATGGTATAGAGTGAAGAGTCCATAACAACCTGACAACAACAAGTTAAACAGAGACATGGGTTTAGAGCTTCCAGGATGCTGGTTGTGCTGCCTGCAAATCACCGTTCAGTATTATATTAAACAGTTAGCATACCCTCCAGTGATCTTGCTGCTTACATTGTGTTTAATAATCACCATGGAGAGTTCAACTTCAGTTGACCCCTGAAGAGGACTTCGGCAAGAAGTCGAAACGTTGGGTTAAGTTTTAATTAACATGTGCTGCTAGAATGAGAAAAGTTCCTATTATTAGTATATATACATATATATATATATATATATTATATATATATATTATATATATACGTATTTTGTTTTATTTTTCTTTAAACAGCCTGTATATAAATTATAGCAAGTACACAAAATGAATTCAAAAATTTAGGATTTTTGCATTATTACTGCGTATTATAATAAAGCACCAAAGGTGCGAACCCTCAGCGCTATTGTGAGGCTGCGCTCCGGGCTGCTTGATTATGTAGGAACAGGAACCGGGCTGCCTTGGTACTTGCTGCCACTAGTTCCAGTTATCACAACTCCCAGATAGAATGATTAGGTAGCTACCTCCTGAAGCGTCAAGTGATTTAAGTTTTAATTCAAATACGCAAGTATGATGACATAGAATACAGAAACGGATAGAAAAGACTTGACCTATGACCTTGCGTGGACTGGCCTTAAATAGTACAGGCCAGGACACGCCTACAAAAGGAAGTTTCTAGAACAAAACTCTAATAAACGCTACACACACACACTTGGACAAGAATGTTCTTGGAGCTACCACTAATTAGTTCCCCCCTTTCCCCCCCACACACACACACCCACCCACAAACTCTCTAACTACTTGCTAATGAGTTCTATTATATTAACAAGTTCTTTCAGGCTCTTCAGCCTGCTCCTGCTTGCTTCTCTGTTAGGTATCTGCTTCTGTGGCTCCGCCCTCTGGGTGGAGTGACTCGCTGAATTTTCTGGCCCCACAGCTACCAAGCTATTTCAATATAATCTCAGACCAAAAGAACGAGCAATATTTATTAGTTATTTTAATCAGGCAACAATAATATTTCTATGTACCATTATCTTGCTCGAGCTATATTATAGCTCGAGCAAGATAATGGTACATAGAAACACTGTCTTCATAAGAGAAGATGCTAAACTAGCCAGAAACACTCACCGGTATACATATTCAACGTGAAATTTAACTTCTTTGAACTTGGTAATTTTATTTGCTCATGTGATTGTGACGTGATGCTATAGGGGGCGTAACCCACAAAAGCTGGTACCTACGCGGTGGTGAAAGCTTCGCATTTTCTCAACAATTAGCCCGAAATAAAAAAAAACAACAGCACAATGAATGGTCCTAATCTTCGTTCTGAGTAAGTTCATACCTAAATCAACAGTTAATTGTTAGTAATCTCCAATATCAGAGCGTGACAGACGAGACGACTACTATAACTCTCTTGCACATACAAGCTGAGGCTTAATAAGCATTTTTGAGCTCATGATACAAGTGTCCCACATCTCCTTCAATGCTATCACAAATCATGGCGTTCATCTTGTATGAGTTTATCTCTATCACAAGAATTTAACCTCGTGACTTACTTGATTATTAAATAACTTCCGTCGTCCCCCCCCCAACCACACCCCCAATAGCTCGCCCGAACAGCTAGTACAATATTTTAAGGAGTATGAATGAACAACATTCAGTATGGAGTTACTACTATATCTCATGGAACTTTCATTCTTAGCCCTCACCACGTGTGTGCAAAAGGATTACAATACTTGTGTTCTGTCTGTTTGTCTGTCATGCTCAATTACTACACTTAATTGTTAATTTAGGTATGAGCTAATTCAAAACAACCATTTAAGACCTTTTATGGTGCCATTTTGAAATTTCAGGCTGAGAAACACGAAGCTGTCAGCTCTGCATCAGTACTAGCTTTTGTGGGTTTTGCCCCCTATCATTACGTCATAATTACTTGAGCAAATAATTTCTTGCTGTCCATCATGGTTTGGCTTTGTACTGTAAAGTTAACGAGTGCTGGAATTGGAGTTACGAGGGTCAAAATACAAAATGACATACGTACGTCCACACATATTTTCAAACAAACAAATATCCCCGATTTTCAATTGTGTTACCCCTGATAGTGTCTCACTCTCTTCGCTCGCTCGCCAATTATATATATATATATATATATGTGACCGGTTTTGGGAAAATCGGCCTAAACGCGGCATCTAAAGTTTTCTAGTTTATTCTACCAGTAGGCTGCACTTGGGATGCCTTCCTCCTAATTTGGAAGCTGTAGCACAAGCCGTCTTCGCCCTACGCACTACAACACTTCAGTATTTTTGCTAAACTTATTATTGCTGATTTCGAAAAAAAACGCCGGGTAAAGGCGTTGCTAGGTCAGGGGGCGTGCCTTGTGTCCGTATACTATTACTGCGTGTCTCCGGGACACTATGGAATGAACCGGTTACAGGCGGATTGAAAGATGTCTAAAAGGCTTAATGCAGGGCTCCATAAGAAACTATGATGGCGATAATTGCGTGAGTACGTGAATTATGTAGAATAGTAAGTGAATTAGTTAGCTACAGTTTTTTCCCCGCTGTTAGTGAAAAGCCCGCCAATAATTTCTTAGCAACTCTCCGTGCACGAGTCCAACCGGCTAGTGTTTCTAGCCTCCTAGTGTGAGTTTTAGAGCACGCCAGAGCTTACAACTGCGTCATAAGCTAGAGCTAGCTGGTGTCTATCCATTTCTGCCATAAAAAAATTTTCGAAAAAAATCTACCCATAAGGCTTTACTGAAAAAAATTGTTTGCCGCGTTTAGGCCGATTTCCCCAAAACCGGTCACATATGTTGTTAACCTTCAGTGTTACATTTTGTAGCTCTAGGTTAACATTGAAATGGATACTGGTAAATGTCTCTGGCCTTTTAGCTTCTTTGCTTATGAAGACAGCTTTTACATATACTGTTTTCATTGCTCAAGCTATATTGATACCTAATTAGAATAGCCAATAAATCATTCATTTGGTCCTGAGATGATTTTGTAAATAGCTTGCTAGTGTATAGTGGCACTTGTGGGCCTCCCTCAGTGAAGCTCATGAGTTCCTCCTTCAGGCTCACACAATGGTGACAGCAATTATGCTGCTGCCACCAGAATCAGTATACCTTCCCCTCGACAGCCCCCCCTCGAAAGGTGGACTCAGGATTATACTAGTTTAATCTAACGAGATTAGATGGCACAAATGGCAGCTGAGAACTGACTGACTGCACACACAAAACACGAAGTCTTATATGCACAGCCCGGACAACACAACAATGAACAACAAGATGTAGACACACACAGGTGACATGACTTTAAAAATTAACTAAGTCCCATAACCGAAAATACATGTAACTGAATCCAAAACAAGCACAAACATATAATGTTCAATTCATAGTTCCTGGAATGTGGGTGGTCCCACCAATTTAGTTAGGATGTCGTCCCACAGCGCTGAAGGTTCGCACTTATGGTGCTTCATTATGCCAGTGAACTAAAACACACACTTTATTGCACAATCTAATTGTAAGCCATATATCATCTCTAATATATACTTCGTTTGATCTGGTTTTATAAATGCATTTACTGGGAGTTTTAACTTCACACACATACTTGCTTAATTGTAGAGTTGGTAATTATTGTGGACTTATTAGTAATAAGGTTTAATGAGCTAACTCTAATGGAGTTCAGTATGGAGTAGATATCTCACAGAATATCATTAAGATATGTGTGACTGTGAACTATAACAATTATGTGATAGGTGTTTTCTCTAATTAAAGCACTTTATTACACAATCTACACCATAATTGAGTGAACTCATATATATTGTAATTGTTTAATCTCATATATAAACACATTAGAATACAGAGAGGTTGGTTGTTTCCAACCATAGTGGGCTGAGTATCCTTATAGCTGCCTAGTAGATGACTTTTACTGTTCATGATGGTTCTACTGGTTGCCATGACCATAAAGAGATGGATGTGTTTGTTGGTTTAACTTCCCCCTCCAATCCCCAATACTCAGGGGTTCATTTTGGAATTAATCTAGGGAGGGGGGGGGGGGGCAAGACTGAGCTTTCACTATCTTAGGGGTCATAACTTTTGTACATAATTAAGATAGTAGAGGACTTGTGATTTAATCATTTACAATCTTCATCATTCACATTTTAACTTTGCTTTTTTGCTTACGAAAGTTTAAAATATTTCAAGGGGGGACGAAACGCCTTCAAGGGAGGGGAGAGGGCGAGCACTACCCTGGCTCTCCCTAAATGAACCCCTGAATACCCACATGCTAAATATATGTCCACATTTTGTTATGAAAGTGGGTATAGTAATTACTGAGTATAAGAATTTCTGAATCACACGAGCATTCAATATTTTCCCATACTGAACGCTGCATGATGAATGCTCCAATGTGCCCACATGTAGTTCTTGAGCACAACCAATTTAAACCATTTTTACTTTGATGCACAAGTCTTCCCCCCACTTTTCCCTCAACTCCCCATACCCCCTCCCCCCCCCCCACTCCAGAAAGAGAAAATAAGATATATGATTTATGAGTCGATTTGATATGATTTTTTTTTTGTTTATCCGTTTGTAATTTACAGCATGTGTACACATCTAAATCTGTGTAGCCCCACCCTCAAACACTGACAACCCTCCTTCCCCTTGCCCAATTCCTGTTCCTACGTCCAACACTGAATACATGGAGAAGAACGGCTATAGTTGGGGAGGGAAGGGGGGGAAGAACTCTGTTTGAGAGGGAAATTTTTCAGTTTCCCCCTCCATTTTTCTGTATCAAACTCTGCTACATGAGAGTATTCATACTGATCAACATTTAATCAATCACAGCATGATGTTTCAACTCACTGTAATCTAATTACTATAATTATTAACTTTCAAAAATTCTGAGGAAGGGAGGTTCCATCTTGGGGAGGCGGAGGTTAGGTTTCTATCTACTCTACAGTGTGTATGAAACCCAGACAACTATAAACACATGATTATCAGTCTTTTTTGTTTATGTGTTTGTTTGTTTGTTGTTTTTATTTTGTTATTTTAGATTTAGAGGAGGTCAAGTGAAGTTTCTCTAGGAGAAGATGGCATGATAAGGTAGTTCATTATGAAGTCTACGGAAAATTCCTAGACACTACACTTCTAACTTTGATGACAGAGAGCAGAATGTCTGATCATAATGCTGGAGAAAAATATTTGTTGTTTTGTGTGAATTATTAATTTACACATTCATCATGTTTTTTATTATTTTGTATCCTGAGAAAAGAATATTGCACCTTCGTTACATTGTACACTCACCTACTCCTTTAATTCCTGAATTATTTCATGGCGTATTCATCATTCCATACATTATAGTTTATGTATTCATCTTTCTTAAAATTTGAGACATTGTTAAATGCTAGATATTGAAATGAGAATTTCTGCTAAAGATCAATAAGAAAGCAGCATCAAAAGTATTGTACTTTTGTCATAAGCTTTATGTACAGTATCCTTATGGTGTGTCGAGGTCTGGTGCCAAAAGCTAAAAGTAATGACCTTTGTTTCATGGAACAGTGGTAGACTTCAGAATAGGATAAAATTTCCCCTGATATCTTCAAAGAAAAAAACATGCTAAGAAAGCCAGTCAAGTGAAGAAGTGTGCAGAGTATAGATCTAAACTAACTAGTTATAGAAATGTTGGGCACAGTTAGTCCCTCTACCCTGAAATATTCATTACAGAATTTGAAAGGAAAATACTTTTAGCCACCAGAGAAAAGCAACTTAAGTTGTTGTGTTGCTGTTACAGTTACAGCAAGGAAATGTAGAAGCAGTCATAGAGTGGGATTTTTTTAAAAATTTGCCTGACTTGGGAAGCTCAGGCTGTCGTTATTTGTACTACTAATAATCTAATCTTAAGACTTATGATAAATCCAAGTAGCGATCACATATACACATGTGTCATACTTCAAAGACACTATAGCTATAGCCACATCAAATAAAGCCTACAATTGAATAATAACCCAAAAAATATCTTCTCTGTTGAGTAACTGGAAAATTAAATACCGTTGCTATATTGTTGTCAGGTGTAATAACTTGGCAAGTGTGCAATAACACTTGCCTCTAGTCAGGTAAACTGTGTATTTTAACTGCCCCAGGAATTAATTAATGCCGCGGGGCGCCGTAAAACGGAATTCTTTTTTGGACGTGGTCGGGTTGACCCTTCTAGAAGGAGTTACTTGAAAGCTACAGCAGCTAACTACAAATTATTATCTATTATCAATCTTACTTGGTTGTACTTTAACCACAAATACTCCAGGCTAGGCTACCTCAGTCCAAACAGTTGTAATAAAACCAAACTGAAGCTGCTTTTCTCTGGCCGCGTTTATGCGCCTATCGTAACTACCTGTTTTTAGTTCGTGGTCGCGTATACGCGCCTATCGGAACTAGTGCTTCCCAACCCTGCAGACAGTGAAGGCTGTTCGACTTCCAGACTGAAGTTTGCGCTCACAAAACCTACTATGTCTTCACTGAAATAGTCACTAGACACGGCCATAGCTAAACAAAGGACAGTTTCTAAGGTAACTGCGAGTGGCAACGGTATTTAAAATAGTTAAAGCATGCGCATTAGTTTCTAGTAGATTTATCGCACTCAGCCCTCGGGCCTACGGCCCTCGGGCTGTCGTGCAATAAATCGACTAGAAACTAAGCGCTCATGCTTTAACTATAACCTATCAATTGACCTTAGTGCAACGTTAGAGTCTGTTATACAGTTTTCACATACATTGTTACAATTGTAGGAATAAAATCTGGATGTCGTATCAGTAACTTATAGATACCATTATTAAATCACTGCATTGTTTGTATTATCTAGTCTAGTTACACGTCTCAGAATATCTATGTAGCTGTAAAGTTCTAGATTCACTGGTATAGCTAAACCATTCTGACGGAAAACTGACTGGAAAACTTAGTTCACTTTAGTGCAACATTTAGTGTCTGTTATACAGTTTTCACATATAATTTTACCATGGTAGGGATAAAGTCTGGATGTCATATCAGTAACTTATACATACCATTATTATAAATCACTGCGCTGTTTGTATTATCTATTATCTAGGCCAGTTACAAGATTATGAATTTGTCAAGTCTCAGAGTAGCTATATAGCTATATGGTTCTAGATCCACTGGTATAGCTAAACCATTCTGATGAAAATAGTTTTGTTCATCATGCCATTGAAGTATACAGATTTTGTATATTATCAGCAGTAACAGCAATTTATTTTATTGCATATTATAGTTTAATAGAAGCAATTCATTTTGCAAAATAATGAAGTAGCTATTCCTACTGGAGGTCAGATAGCTATTTGGGGGTGATGTATGCCGCTTTACTCGTCAGAAGATACCTGCAGGCCCGACACCCCTCAATTTAGTGATGGATCAATCCTTTTTTATCCAAAAAACCGTCTTAGCTGTCTTTATACGCTTTAAAACCTGTCCATTCGCACGGTGATGGATTTGTTATTGTTTTTATTTCTCTTATAACTATAGCAACGGAAAGGTACCGCCCAATTAGGCAAAACAACGGTCGTCATTTGTTCAGATACATTGCACACGCAGCGCATGTGGAAAGAAATGTTGTGGGAGAAGAGGCTTGACGAGCTACAGTGGTCTGTCATATTGATTAGGTAGGCTCAGGCGTTAGATACTGCGTGAATTAATGCGGCGGTGGTGTAGGGGTGGGATTAATGTGAAATAACTATAATATACTCTACTTTGAATGAGTTGTGCAAGTGTTAGTAGTGTAGGTTTAAACTATTTTAGTTTAATTTGTTGTACATTAAGGCAGTCAATCCAGAGTAACCTTACAAATAATCTGTGGAATATACAATTGAAGCCTATTGTCGAATACTTGTGCTAGCCATTAGTATTTGTAGTAGTCACACGACTGATCAGCGGTGTTGGAAGATGTTTAGTAAAGTGGCACGTTTTCTTGGGGTCGGGGGTTTAAAAGTGAGAAGTTGCCTTGTTAGATTATGCCCCACAATTTTGGTGGCCTGAAGCAACACCCCCCACCCTCTGCCTACGCCACTGCTGATATCAATCACGGTGGCTTTGCCCCTATAGCCTCCTCTACACACTGCCCAGATTGTGTCACATAATATTTTTAGCTGCTACGGGTTATTATGACCATGTGAATAAAACACTCAGGTTTACTGGACTGACTGGCAAGTTGAAGGTCTTGCCCTAGTTCAAGCTGGCTCATAACCAACCTGCGAGGCAAGACTTACTGGCAAGTGTTTGTTCTTGACGAAGTCCTCAATTTAGATGGAATCAAGCAAGTCTCAAGTTGTGGTGTACATGTCTCATTTGAGTTGAGTGTCCATCATTTTGGTTGAGGTGATTGTTCAAACTATTTTATGATGATGCCCAGGGCATACCTGATTTAGGTGATGTTTGTGACCTTCCTGTTGTTGCTGTGTGGCTTGCAGGGTAGGGGAGGGGAGAGAATGGACAGGATATGACCTTTGAATGGGACGTGATAGGGGGCTAGTTTCATTAAAAGTCCAGGTGGAGGAGATGGGGTATGAGTGATATGCATCAGTTTTTATTGAACAGGTGAAGGATGTGGACTCCTGTCACATGGTAGTAGACACATGTATGAGCTGGTGATGTTTGTATGTTCTATTGGAACTGTAGTTCTTGGACTTTCTAAGTCTTAGGACAGAGAAATTGTAGGCTGTGGTTTATGCTTTTATCACTTGAGTGATGTCCACCAGTTGTATTACTAATTTCTTTCATGATTAGTTTTCATGTAGCCACAAGATATTTGATGATAGACATTAGGAGCACTCTAGTTCTGCAACATTTACAATAAAGTTGAGTAGCTTCTTATCAAGAAGAGCAACAGTTTTATTATTAATAATAATATTACTGTTATAACAGAAATTTATTATAGTCAGGGTTTTATCTAGAAATTTTGTTTGGAAAGAGGTGGGAGGAGTTAGGGCATATCCGCCACCCTTAGGCTGCAAGACAAAAAATATTTACAACTAGCAAGTACCCCACCTCATAGTGGCGCTTGACTTATTGCACAGTAAGAATGCAGGCATAAGTTATTTTTATTCATTGTTATCATTCTCTACATCAGTTTCCCTCTTCTGCTCTCTTTTTCCTGAACTATCCAGCTTTTCTTATCCCCAACCTTTCCTTTCTTTCACCTTTCTTCTCGAGTCATGGAGTCCCTTCTATTTCTTTGTCTCTCCTGCTTCTGAATATTTCTGTCCTTCTATTATGATTGTGGACTTGGGCTTTGTTGAAATGTTGCCTTCTTTTTCGCACTTTTCCCTTCCTTCTTGAAACATATGCCGCCTTTACTCAGTGATTTCACTAGCCGCCTTCTCCTTGTCCATTCAACCCTCTTTTTAGTGTACTATTAATCACTTTCAACTGAATGGGACAACCTATTCAAGGTGTCACGATGCTTTATCACCATACTTTTTAAGTTCGTGAATTATTCATGAATACACACTGTCGATCGTTGTTACTGACACACGAGCATATTATTATATAGATTCTTTGAGTAATTAGCATGGCATTATTATGAGTTTGAGTGCTGTAATTTTGAGTACTGCCTAACTGCATACTGCACTCAGATACTATTGAACTGTGATAGGTGCTGGATTCGAATGTTGTGCAACTTTACTAGAGTATCATATTTAGATAGTTTCTTCAAAATTTTCACTATGAGGAGGCGCTTGGCCTTAATTACAGTGTTGGTATGATTATTTAGTACACATTGATTTTTAAGAAATTCTTGAGAATTTTTTAATTTATTGATTGTTCAGGACTTTATACAACAAGATAAGAAGATCACATGTGTGGTAGACTATGCAGGCTTGCAAGGTTAGGTGGATTCTAAATTAGGAAATATTTTTGAAGGGGAATTATATAATGTATATTATAATATACTAGCATCAAGTACCCCGCCACACAGTGGCGCTTGACGTATTGAAGTTATTTTGCTCAGTTATCATTCTCTACTATTGAGTACGGTTAATTAGTTTTCCTCTCCTGCTCTCTTCATTTTAACTATCTAAGCTTTTCTTATCCCCCACATTTCCTTTCTTTAGTTCTGTCTTCTTGAGTCATAGAGTCCTTTGTCTAATTATCCTGCTTCTGAATCTCTGTCCTACCATCATGATTGTGGACTTACGCTCCACGAAACTTTTGAAACCTACACTGCCTTCCCTCATCTATTCCACCCACTTTTTAGTAACAATTAATCACTCTTTACTGAATGTGATGACTCTTTACCCATTGAAGTAAGGATGATGCTTTGCCAGACTGTTTAAGCTGATAGATTATTCATGAATACACACATGGTCATTGTCGTTATTTGACACACAAGCGTAATATTCAGGGATTCATTTAGAAATCACTTTAAGAGTGGGCGAGGTTGAGTTTGTGCTATCTAAAGGGTGACACAACTTTCGTGCAGAACTATGACGAGAAAGGAGATGGGCATGATTTGAGCATTTCCCTTCACCTTAAATATTCACTTTTTAACTACACATTTTGCTTACGATATTTTAAGAATATTTCAAGGGGGCGAGTGTCTCCCCTGCCCCCCCACCCTTAATGAACCCCTGTTACTATATAGATATTAGTAAATTTTTCAAAATGTTAATGAACAAGTCCGATCCGAGTTTTTTTGGGTTTTTTTTTGGGGGGGGGGGAAGTTCTCTTGTTGCAGTATTTAAAATTGTGAAGTATTATACTATTTTAACCCACATGGCTGAGAGTGTCTGTTGTTACATATAAAATCTTGTAATAGACTGAAAAACTATGTGACGAATAGTTGATTGTAACTTTGAGCTGACATTTGAAGGTGATTGTATCATTCATGTGAGAATTATTTTGCTTGGAGTAACTGACACGTGCTGTGTGTGTTTACTTGACACATCCTTTTTCTAAACATTCTACTGTGATGCACATGCTTGTATGAGAATGTATATATGCATTGATCAATGTTTCATGCATGATTTTATGATCGTAATATTCATACAATTAAACATTCGCTGTGCTATATTTTCTCCAAAGTTCGAAGGGGGATTGGGGGATCCTAGGTTTAACCCCCTCGGTATGTTATAGCTAAGTTGTGCTGAAATAGCAGCTAGCATAAGGCAATTGTATGGGTGCACAATCTATGATATTATCCTATTATTTGCATAGGCTGCAACAACTAGTGGAGTGAGATGACGTAAAATCTAAACTGCTGGAGCTGTTACTTTTGCATATGACATCAGAGGCAGAAGGAGTGGTGAAGAAATCTCATCAATGAAATATCCTGATTGGAAGTGGCAGTAACTAAGGTATGTAAATGATTGGTAAAACAAGAGTATGGACTGAGTAAAGCGAGGGTATGGATTGGGTAAAGTGAGAGTATGAACTGGGTAAAGCTAGAGTATGGACTGGGTAAAGCTAGAGTATGGACTGGGTAAAGTGAGAGTATGGATTGGGTAAAGTGAGTGTATGGACTGGGAATAGCGAGAGTATGGATTGGGTAAAGTGAGAGTATGGACTGGGTATAGCGAGAGTATGGATTGGGTAAAGTGAGAGTATGGATTGGGTAAAGTGAGAGTATGGACTGGGTATAGCGAGAGTATGGATTGGGTAAAGTGAGAGTATGGACTGGGTATAGCGAGAGTATGGATTGGGTAAAGTGAGAGTATGGACTGGGTATAGCGAGAGTATGGATTGGGTAAAGTGAGGGTATGGACTGGGTATAGCGAGAGTATGGATTGGGTAAAGTGAGAGTATGGACTGGGTATAGCGAGAGTATGAATTGGGTAAAGTGAGAGTATGGACTGGGTATAGCGAGAGTATGGATTGGGTAAAGTGAGAGTATGGACTGGGTAAAGTGAGAGTATGGACTGGGTATAGCGAGAGTATGGATTTGGTAAAGTATGAACTGGGTAAAGCGAAAGTATTGATTGTAAAGCGAGAGTATAGATTGGGTAAAGTGAATGTATGGATTGGGTAAAGTGAGAGTATGGATTGGGTAAAGTGAATGTATGGATTGGGTAAAGCGAGAGTATGGATTGGGTAAAGTGAGAGTATGGATTGGGTAAAGTGAATGTATGGATTGGGTAAAGCGAGAGTATAGATTGGGTAAAGTGAGAGTATGGATTGGGTAAAGTGAGAGTATGGATTGGGTAAAGTGAATGTATGGATTGGGTAAAGCGAGAGTATGGATTCGGTAAAGTGAGAGTATGGACTGGGTAAAGTGAGAGTATGAATTGGGTAAAGTGAGAGTATGGACTGGGTAAAGTGAGAGTATGGATTTGGTAAAGCGAGAGTATGGATTGGGTAAAGTGAGAGTATGGATTGGGTAAAGTATGAACTGGGTAAAGCGAGAGTATGGATTGTAAAGCGAGAGTATAGATTGGGTAAAGTGAATGTATGGTTTGGGTAAAGCGAGAGTATGGATTCGGTAAAGTGAGAGTATGGACTGGGTAAAGTGAGAGTATGGATTGGGTAAAGTGAGAGTATGGTTTGTGTAAAGCGAGAGTAGGGGCTGGGTAAAGCGAGAGTATGGATTGGGTAAAGCGAGAGTATGGATTGGGTAAAGTGAGAGTATGGATTGTGTAAAGCGAGAGTATGGGCTGGGTAAAGCGAGAGTAGTATGGATTGGGTAAAGCGAGAGTATGGATTGGGTAAAGTGAGAGTATGGATTGGGTAAAGCGAGAGTATGGACTGGGTAAAGTGAGAGTATAGATTGGGTAAAGCGAGAGTATGGATTGGGTAAAGAGAGATTATGGACTGGGTAAAGTGAGAGTATTGAATTGGTAAAGCGAGAGTATGGATTGGGTAAAGCGAGAGTATGGACTCTGTAAAACAAGAGTATGGATTGGGTAAAGCGAAAGTATGGATTTGGTAAAGTATGAACTGGGTAAAGCGAGAGTATGGATTGTAAAGCGAGAGTATGGATTGAGTAAAGTGAGGGTATGGACTGGGTAAAACAAGAGTATGGATTTGGTAAAGCGAGTGTATGGATTTGGTAAAGTATGAACTGGGTAAAGCGAGAGTATTTATTGTAAAGCGAGAGTATGGATTGGGTAAAGTGAATGTATGGATTGGGTAAAGCGAGAGTATGGATTCGGTAAAGTGAGAGTATGGACTGGGTAAAGTGAGAGTATGGACTGTAAAGTGAGGGTATGGATTGGGTAAAGCTAGAGTATGGATTGGGTAAAGTGAATGTATGGATTGGGTAAAGCGAGAGTATGGATTCGGTAAAGTGAGAGTATGGACTGGGTAAAGTGAGAGTATGGACTGTAAAGTGAGGGTATGGATTGGGTAAAAAAGCCAGAGGAAAAAAAAAAAAAAAGTTTCCATGGACTGGGGTAAAGCTAGAGTATGGAACTGGGTATAAAGCGAGATATTACCTGGGTAAATCTAGAGTATGGGAGTGGGTACCAGTGAGAGTATGGACTGGGTAAAGTGAGAGTATGGATTGGGTAAAGTGAGAGTATGGACAGGGTAAAGCGAGAGTATGGATTGGGTAAAGTGATAGTATGGATTGGGTAAAGTGAGAGTATGGACTGGGTAAAGTGAGAGTATGGACTGGGTAAAGTGAGAGTATGGATTGGGTAAAGCAAGAGTATGGACTGGGTAAAGTGAGAGTATGGATTGGGTAAAGCGAGAGTATGGATTGTGTAAAGCAAGAGTATGGATTGGGTAAAGCGAGAGTGTGGACTCTGTAAAGCGAGAGTAAGGAGAGTATGGATGGGGTAAAGTGAGAGTATGGATTGGGTAAAGTGAGAGTATGGATTGGGTAAAGTGAGAGTATGGATTGGGCAAAGCGAGGGTATGGATTGGGTAAAGCGAGAGTATGGATTGGTTAAAGAGAGAATATTGATTGGGTAAAGCGAGAGGGGTATACTATGAATAACGTGATTAAGGTAAATAGATTGTGTTGGGTATATTTTATTTTATATAAAGAGTGAAGCATTATTTAGGAGAAAAACATACAGTGAATATACTGGAAATATGATAGAATATAGTTGCCAACCAACCCAGTTTTACTGAGATTCTCCTAGTTAATTTTTTCCTGAAGTCTACCCTATGAACTATTCAAGTTTCTCGCACTTTTAAAGCACAATAATATTTAATAGTAGATCATTCCATAATTACAAAATTTGTGTTGAATGGGCAGCAATTGACATATTTGTCTTTTTGATCATAATTTTTATATTCATTTAGTGGGTGTGGCTAATCCTGCATTTACATTCTGAGGAGTTGGCTAGTATTGGTAAATGTTGTGAATTTAGTTTAAAGATTGAGCGTGTCATTGATTAGGTAAGGGATACCTTATTAGTAAGAGATACCATGTATTTGGTAAGGTAATTTATTGATTTGGTAAAGAGTAGCATAACTAGCTGATGCAGCCACTGGCACAGAATGCCTACTGCTGACATTTTATTTTTTTCCAGTCATGTTTGTTTGTTTTTTTGATAGTATTACAGTTGAAGTGTAGTTTTTGAATCTTTTTGGGTGTTGATCCATGCATTATGCTTTTATAAATACTTTAATTTAAGATTTTAATGGTGAAATTTGTTACGATTTGTGTAACTAAGTACATTATGGTGCATCCTCGTTTATATGAACTACTCTAACATTCAGAGTGAAAGTAATTATATTTATTTTTATATTATTGTACTTAATCTTCTATGTGTTTCATATCTGAACTTTTCTATAATTCAAATGAATAATTTTAGATGGTTTGAACGAGCGAGAACGGACTGTATTTTTTTGTCTTTTAAAGTACTGTTTTGCCATCAGTTGTTATTGACATTGTTTGTGTATTGTAGATGGAGTGACCAAGTTAGCATTCAAGGAAACAAACAATTGAACTTTTAATTCAAGTTTTAATTCATTTCATTTTAACATTACCTTTTATTGTTAAATTGATATTAATTTTTTTAATTTATATCGAAATGAAATTAAAAAGAAATTTTCAATGTGGTTATTCATGGTTGTCAATGTGGGTTAATGTAAAGGTTCCAGACATTATTAAATTAGTTACCAAGAAAGTTGCAGCCTTATCAAGGTGGGTTTGGTAGAAAGTTACAGACTTTGTCAAGGTGGTTGCCAAAAGGGTGCAGACTTTTTCAATGTGGTTGCAGAACGGTACAGACTTGTCAAGGTGTTTAACAATTGAGTTTTCAGCCAGGTTTGAAAGGTTTGTAAGCTACCTTGTCAACAAGGCAGTTCCACTGTGTATCCCTAAGGAATCTTATCTTATGATTGTGTGTCCTATAATTGTTCTCCCAGCCTCAATCTTTACGAATCGTTTACTTTGTTGTCTTTTTTTTTTCGTTTTGTTATAATCACACTTAGTTGGGAATTTGTATATTACGTGCCATTAAAATCACGTGATTTTTTTTTAATTTGTTACTTAAAGTGGGAGCTTTATGCTTGCTGTAGAGGAATTTATGAACAATAATAAACACAACAACACACAATTTTTGTGTTTGGGGAGGGGCATATTTTCACTCAAGCGATAATTATAACGTAGAAGTATTTTTTTTAGTTGCCATAATCCCTAATAGAGTATGGGTAAAGGGTATATAGCAGTCAAGTCTAAAGAGATTAAAAATGGGTAAAGGGTATTTGAAGTTGCAGGCAAGGTAATGCATTTTGGTAAAGGGTTTTTAGCTGGAGTAATAGTAGTTTTGTTACAAACCCTACTAACCCGAACTTTGGAGTTTATATACAATTCTCATCTTACAAAACCTTGCATAAATGAAGTTAGTTTTTTACAGGCCAGGAGAACAGTGTAGGGCTTAGTCAATGGTTATTGTACCATTCACGTGGAAATTGTAGTGTAGACTAGAAATCTGCATCTAAGTAGCTAATTAAAGTATAAGTTCAAGAAATGTTACCAATGCAGGCAGAAATCTTTGAGTTGAACCTATTAAGGTATTCAGCAACATTCATTTTATGCTGGTCAGGAACCTTCCAGGTTGACTAGACAGTACCATAGAAAAAGTACAGGATAGTTCAACTGTACTGGTGCAGGGCAGGAACCTTCCAGGTGGACCTAGAAGGTACTTAGAAAAAGTGCAGGAAAGTTCACCTGTACTGGTGCAGGCCAGGAACCTTCCAGGTGGACCTAGAAGGTACTTAGAAAAAGTACAGGAAAGCTCACCTGTGCTGATGCAGGCCAGGAACCTTCCAGGTGGACCTAGAAGGTACTATAGAAAAAGTGCAGGAAAGTTCACCTGTACTGGTGCAGGCCAGGAACCTTCCAGGTGGACCTAGAAGGTACTATAGAAAAAGTGCAGGAAATTTCATCTGTACTGGTGCAGGCCAGGAACCTTCCAGGTGGACCTAGAAGGTACTATAGAAAAAGTACAGGAAAGCTCACCTGTACTGGTGCAGGCCAGGGACCTTCCAGGTAGACCTAGAAGGTACTATAGAAAAAGTGCAGGAAAGTTCACCTGTACTGATGCAGGCCAGGAACCTTCCAGGTGGACCTAGAAGGTACTATAGAAAAAGTGCAGGAAAGTTCACCTGTACTGGTGCAGGCCAGGAACCTTCCAGGTGGACCTAGAAGGCACTTAGAAAAAGTACAGGAAAGCTCACCTGTACTGGTGCAGGCCAGGGACCTTCCAGGTGGACCTAGAAGGTACTATAGAAAAAGTGCAGGAAAGTTCACCTGTACTAATGCAGGCCAGGAACCTTCCAGGTGGACCTAGAAGGTACTATAGAAAAAGTGCAGGAAAGTTCACCTGTACTAATGCAGGCCAGGAACCTTCCAGGTGGACCTAGAAGGTACTATAGAAAAAGTGCAGGAAAGTTCACCTGTACTGGTGCAGGCCAGGAACCTTCCAGGTGGACCTAGAAGGTAGTACAGGAAAGCTCACCTGTACTGGTGCAGGCCAGGAACCTTCCAGGTGGACCTAGAAGGTACTATAGAAAAAGTGCAGGAAAGTTCACCTGTACAGGTGCAGGATATGTGACCTGCTGTCAGAAATCATCTGACCTGGTACAGGAAATGTGAAGTACAGGCCATGCGCTCAACAGTCCTATACAATTCCTGAAGTCAGGAAATTCCAGATTTTTTCCTGTGACAGTAGTGGTACATCCCTATAACCAGCTCTACTTTATGTAACAGTAGTGGTACATATGTAACAGTAGTAATACATCTCTATAACAAGCTCTACTTAGTGGTACATCCGTATAACCAGCTGTACTCTATGTAACAAAAGTGGTACATTTCTATAACCAGCTCAAATTTATGTACCATTAATGGTACATCCCTATAACTAGCTCTACTCTATGTAACAGTAGTGGTACATCCCTATAACCAAATCTACTTCATGTAACAGAAATGGTACATCCCTATAATCAGCTGTACTCTATGTAACATTAGTGGTACATTAAATGGGTAAAGTGTTACCCCTAAATTTACCTCACTGACTTGAGACGGCGACAATGGAGGAGGGTTATGAGCAGACTATTAACACATAAAATGTTTAAAAATCATATTGCATCCGTATATAAATAAATATCTTCTACTTTTTCGAACATTAAAAATAAACAACAAACAATTACAATGGAGGATCTCACGAGACAATAACTTTTTTCTTTTTCGTGTCGATATAGTTGGACCTTTGCAACATGCAAGGCCACTCTACAATTGAATCTCCCAATCTCAACTTGAAATCATTAAGTCACTAAATTCCATTTCTATATATATAGATGCTGGTAAAGTGTTACCCCTAAATTTACCTCATCGACTAGAGCTTGTTCTTCTACTCCTTCTTCTGAAGACTATTAACACATAAAATGTTTAAAAATCATATTGCATCCGTATATAAATAAATATCTTCTACTTTTTCGAACATTAAAAATAAACAACAAACAATTACAATGGTACATCTTTATAAGCAGCTCTACTTTATGTAACAGTAGTGGTACAATTTTATAACAAGCTTTAATCTATGTAACAGTAGTGGTACATTTATATAACCATCTCATCTTTAAGTAACATTTATGGTACATTTCTATAACTAGCTCTACTTTATGTAACAACAGTGGTACATATTTGCTTTATTCTATGTAACATTAGTGGAACATTCCTATAATTAAGTTTACTTTATGTAACAATAGTGGTACATCTTTATAAGCAGCACTACTTTATGTAACAGTAGTGATACATTTTTATAACCAGTTGTACTTTATGTAACAGCAGTGGTACATATTTATAACCAGCTTTATTTTATGTAACAGTAGTGGAACATATGGATAACCAGCTCTACTCTATATACCAAGCTCTACTCTATGCAACAGCAGTGGTATATTCTTATAATTAATTCTACTTTGTATAACAGTAGTGGTACATTTCTGTAAGCAGCTCTATTCTATGTAACAGTAGTGGTACAATTATATAATAGCTCTACTCCATGTAACAGTACTGGTATATATTCATAACAGCTCTACTCTATGTAACAGAAGTGGTACATATTTATAACAAAGCGTACTCTATGTAACATGAGTGTTACATATTACAATTAGCTCTACTTTAGTAACAGTAGTGGTTCATCTACTTTATGTAACAGCATTGGTACATCTCTATAACTAACTCTATCCTATGTAACAGTAGTGGTACATATTTAAGACTACCACTATTTTATGTAACAATTGTGGTACATTTCTATAGCCATCTCTACTCTATGTAACAGTAGTGGTACATTTTTATAAGCAGCGGTACTCTATGTAACAGCAGTGGTACATCTCTATAACTAGCTCTACTCTATGAAACAGTAGTGATACATCTTTATATATATATATATATCTATTTCATGTAACAGTGGTGGTACATAAATATAACCATCTCTACTTTATGTAACAGTAATGGTACATTTCTATAACCAGCTCTACTCAGGTAACGACAGTAGTACATATTTATAATTAGCTCTACTCTATGTAACTGTAGTGGTACATGTTAATAATTAGCTGTACTCTAGATAACAGTAGTGGTACGTCAATATAATCAACTCTACTCTAAGTAACAGTTGTGGTACATTCCTATAACCAGCTCTACTAGTTGTGGTACATTTCTAAAAGCAGCTCTGCACTATGTAACAGTAGTGGTACATTTCTATAATTAAGTTTACTTTATTAAAAAATAATGGTACATTTCTATAAGCAGCTCTACTCTATGTATCAGTAGTCGTACATCTTTATAATTAGCTCTACTTTATGTAACAGTAATGGTACATTTTTATAACCAGCTGTACTCTATGTAACAGTAGTGATACATCCCTATAACAAACTCTACTCTATGTAACAGTAGTGGTACATCCCTATAACCAGCTCTACTTTATGTAACAGTAGTGGTACAATTATGTAACAGTAGTTAATCTATATAACAAGTAGTGGTACATTTATATAACCATCTCTACTTTAAGTAACATTTATGGTACATTTCTATAACTAGCTCTACCTTATGTAACAACAGTGGTACATATTTGCTTTATTCTATGTAACATTAGTGGAACATTCCTATAATTAAGTTTACTTTATGTAACAATAGTGGTACATCTTTATAAGCAGCACTACTTTATGTAACAGTAGTGATACATTTTTATAACCAGTTGTACTTTATGTAACAGCAGTGGTACATATTTATAACCAGCTTTATTTTATGTAACAGTAGTGGAACATATGGATAACCAGCTCTACTCTATATACCAAGCTCTACTCTATGCAACAGCAGTGGTATATTCTTATAATTAATTCTACTTTGTATAACAGTAGTGGTACATTTCTGTAAGCAGCTCTATTCTATGTAACAGTAGTGGTACAATTATATAATTAGCTCTACTCCATGTAACAGTACTGGTATATATTCATAACCAGCTCTACTCTATGTAACAGAAGTGGTACATATTTATAACAAAGTGTACTCTATGTAACATGAGTGTTACATACTTACAATTAGCTCTACTTTATGTAACAATAGTGGTTCATTTTCATAAGCAGCTGTACTTTATGTAACAGCATTGGTACATCTCTATAACTAACTCTATCCTATGTAACAGTAGTGGTACATATTTAAGACTACCACTATTTTATGTAACAATTGTGGTACATTTCTATAGCCATCTCTACTCTATGTAACAGTAGTGGTACATTTTTATAAGCAGCGGTACTCTATGTAACAGCAGTGGTACATCTCTATAACTAGCTCTACTCTATGAAACAGTAGTGATACATCTTTATATATATATCTATTTCATGTAACAGTGGTGGTACATAAATATAACCATCTCTACTTTATGTAACAGTAATGGTACATTTCTATAACCAGCTCTACTTCAGGTAACGACAGTGGTACATATTTATAATTAGCTCTACTCTATGTAACTGTAGTGGTACATGTTAATAATTAGCTGTACTCTAGATAACAGTAGTGGTACGTCAATATAATCAACTCTACTCTAAGTAACAGTTGTGGTACATTCCTATAACCAGCTCTACTAGTTGTGGTACATTTCTAAAAGCAGCTCTGCACTATGTAACAGTAGTGGTACATTTCTATAATTAAGTTTACTTTATTAAAAAATAATGGTACATTTCTATAAGCAGCTCTACTCTATGTATCAGTAGTCGTACATCTTTATAATTAGCTCTACTTTATGTAACAGTAATGGTACATTTTTATAACCAGCTGTACTCTATGTAACAGTAGTGATACATCCCTATAACAAACTCTACTCTATGTAACAGTAGTGGTACATCCCTATAACCAGCTCTACTTTATGTAACAGTGGTGGTACAATTTTATAACAAGCTTTAATCTATGTAACAGTAGTGGTACATTTATATAACCATCTCATCTTTAAGTAACATGTTTATGGTACATTTATATAACCATCTCTACTTTAAGTAACATTTATGGTACATTTCTATAACTACTTTATGTAACAACAGTGGTACATATTTGCTTTATTCTATGTAACATTAGTGGAACATTCCTATAATTAAGTTTACTTTATGTAACAATAGTGGTACATCTTTATAAGCAGCACTACTTTATGTAACAGTAGTGATACATTTTTATAACCAGTTGTACTTTATGTAACAGCAGTGGTACATATTTATAACCAGCTTTATTTTATGTAACAGTAGTGGAACATATGGATAACCAGCTCTACTCTATATACCAAGCTCTACTCTGTGCAACAGCAGTGGTATATTCTTATAATTAATTCTACTTTGTATAACAGTAGTGGTACATTTCTGTAAGCAGCTCTATTCTATGTAACAGTAGTGGTACAATTATATAATTAGCTCTACTCCATGTAACAGTACTGGTATATATTCATAACCAGCTCTACTCTATGTAACAGAAGTGGTACATATTTATAACAAAGTGTACTCTATGTAACATGAGTGTTACATACTTACAATTAGCTCTACTTTATGTAACAGTAGTGGTTCATTTTCATAAGCAGCTGTACTTTATGTAACAGCATTGGTACATCTCTATAACTAACTCTATCCTATGTAACAGTAGTGGTACATATTTAAGACTACCACTATTTTATGTAACAATTGTGGTACATTTCTATAGCCATCTCTACTCTATAACAGTAGTGGTACATTTTTATAAGCAGCGGTACTCTATGTAACAGCAGTGGTACATCTCTATAACTAGCTCTACTCTATGAAACAGTAGTGATACATCTTTATATTATATATATATCTATTTCATGTAACAGTGGTGGTACATAAATATAACCATCTCTACTTTATGTAACAGTAATGGTACATTTCTATAACCAGCTCTACTTCAGGTAACGACAGTGGTACATATTTATAATTAGCTCTACTCTATGTAACTGTAGTGGTACATGTTAATAATTAGCTGTACTCAGATAACAGTAGTGGTAGGTCAATATAATCAACTCTACTCTAAGTAACAGTTGTGGTACATTCCTATAACCAGCTCTACTAGTTGTGGTACATTTCTAAAAGCAGCTCTGCACTATGTAACAGTAGTGGTACATTTCTATAATTAAGTTTACTTTATTAAAAAATAATGGTACATTTCTATAAGCAGCTCTACTCTATGTATCAGTAGTCGTACATCTTTATAATTAGCTCTACTTTATGTAACAGTAATGGTACATTTTTAAACCAGCTGTACTCTATGTAACAGTAGTGATACATCCCTATAACAAACTCTACTCTATGTAACAGTAGTGGTACATCCCTATAACCAGCTCTACTTTATGTAACAGTAGTGGTACATATGTAACAGTAGTAATACATCTCTATAACAAGCTCTACTTAGTGGTACATCCGTATAACCAGCTGTACTCTATGTAACAAAAGTGGTACATTTCTATAACCAGCTCAAAATTTATGTACCATTAATGGTACATCCCTATAACTAGCTCTACTCTATGTAACAGTAGTGGTACATCCCTATAACCAAATCTACTTCATGTAACAGAAATGGTACATCCCTATAATCAGCTGTACTCTATGTAACATTAGTGGTACATTAAATGGATGCTGGTAAAGTGTTACCCCTAAATTTACCTCACTGACTTGAGACGGCGACAATGGAGGAGGGTTATGAGCAGACTATTAACACATAAAATGTTTAAAAATCATATTGCATCCGTATATAAATAAATATCTTCTACTTTTTCGAACATTAAAAATAAACAAACAATTACAATGGAGGATCTCACGAGACACTAACTTTTTTCTTTTTCGTGTCGATATAGTTGGACCCTTGCAACATGCAAGGCCACTCTATAATTGAATCTCCCAATCTCAACTTGAAATCATTAAGTCACTAAATTCAATTTCTGTATATATAGATGCTGGTAAAGTGTTACCCCTAAATTTACCTTGTGGCTAGCTGGCGGTTCCTTGTGAGGAGTACCAGACTATTAACACATAAATAAAAAAAAAATCACATTGCATCCATATATAAATAATTATCTTCTACTTTTTTGAACCATTAAAAACAAACAAAATATTACAATGGTCGATCACATGAGACACTAACTTTCTTTTCTTTTTTCGTGTCGATACAGTTGGACCTTTGCAACATTCAAGGCCACTGATTAATTGTATCGCCCACGCACATAAATTTAAAAAAAATATTGCATCCGTATATAAAAATATATACTTTTTGAACATTAAAAAACTAACAAACAATGACAATAATGGATCCCATGAAACATTAACTTCCTTTTTTTCTCTCGATATAGTTGGACCTTTGCAACATGCAAGACCACTCATTACTGGTAAGTGTCTCCGAACCAAAGAATAGTAAACAGAACTAATACAAAAGTAACACTTACTTCGCCAACTAGAACACCATGGCAGTCCTACAAGTATATAAACAAATTTAGAAAATGCCAGAAAACAAACACTAATAATAATACTAACCTTAAAATAACGCTCTACCACTTCTTCTAATAAAGAAAAATTCACTGTAAACGTCCTGCAATAATATGCAAAAGATAAGTTTGTTTCTTAAGCATGTTAAATAACTTACTTGTTCCTATAATTCTTCCATAGAATGAAACCTTTAAGTTCCCTCAACACTTCCTTGAACCCACCTTCCGATATCTTGATACTGTTCATTACCTCTTTCTTAGAAAATACAACTACATGTCTATTCTTAGAAACATGGTGAATAACTTTTCGACAACAAATTAATGCCTGTGGGAAATAAATTGAACACATATAAGTGTTCCACACATATACATATATATAAATATACGTACTTCCACCTCATATGGAGTGAGACGAAGACACTGAAGGCACAAGTGTTTTGCCTCCTCTGAGGGTGGCTTCATAAAACCCCTACAAATCTGGTGTTCCCAGACATCACATGAATCGCACCCGATCAGGTTATCGTTGAACTAAATATAGATCAATAAAATAACCTATATAAAACAAAAAACAAAAAACAAACATACTTGTGAATCTCCACAACCACACTTTAAATGTATTTCTTCCTCCATCAGTCTGATCTAGCCAGCTACCGCCTATGCCAACCACGATGCAGTCGCGTGCGTTCACTGACACGTGCGTTCACGTGACTTCCGGCAAAGTGTCTCGCGAGGCCATACCCTATTACCGACACAGCGGTCACGTGATTGTGGATAACTGATTCATTTTAAATATGGCTACTAGGGCTCTTAGGAGTATTGAGCAGTCTCCATACTTAAATGGTAAGAATTTTAGATATTGAAAGACACTAGGGACATAGGGGTGTCCAGCAAAACTGGCTAGAGCGATGTGTAGCTAGTCTGGCGTCCCAACAATTTTCCTTCTATTATTATTGTGCGGGGGCATAGGTAAAGGTGTTATAATTGTAAGGCTACGATGCTTAGAGCCGCAATATTCTTTAATTTAAGGATATATTTAGACAAATAATTCATCATCATAGAACCTCAGCATTGGGAGAGTGAGTTGAATTATAATTACAGATGGAAATGTGGAAGGGTTATATAGAAATGAAGTGTTAATGATAAAAAGTGTTATTGGGGAAGTTCATGCGATGAAGTGTTGATAATAACAGTGTTTGTGGCAGTGGATAAATTGTAAAGGAATAATTAAAATTAACTCGAACGAAAGATTTAGATAGAATGGGGAGAAGGTAGATTTGATAAGGAGTATGAGGAGAATTGTATTGGGAGGCTATTTGAAGTTTATGTACTCACATTAATTAAGAAGGTTGTGATTAATCTGAAACGAACAAGTAATAAGAATTTAATCAGACCTGTTTCGTGTGTAGCAATTAGGTAAAAGGTCTTGCTACATCTGATCAGGGTTATGGCAGGTATAGGCTAGGGTAATGATAACGTTTTAAAGGTTAAAGGTAATTATATATACAGTTAAAAATAGTGTTGAAAATCTATTATGTTGTTGCAGAAATAAGTGCAAATTTGCTTTGGAATGAAATTAAAGATCTTAATATTTGTGTTGTGAAAGTGACTAAACCTTTCGGCGCAATTGAAAAATTATCACGTTTAACGCTACAACACAAGAATGTATGTGATTTTCGTCTAGAAGAGATGATAGACTTCAACATTGACTTATTGACGAAGGGTGCTATGAACAACGAAGATCTCAATAAGGCAATAAATTCCTTACTTCCCAATCTTAAAGTTACAAATAAAATAAACGTAGATATCAGTGATCAGTGTATGGAGAAATATGTATTACGTGAATTGATTGACAATTTATTTCAACATATTTCAAGTTCATCAACCTTGGAATACAGAACTCATCACCATTGGGTTGAAACAGTGTTTGGAGATAGCAGTAAAGTGATTTGTGGAAATTTGGGCATGGGGTGCAGTGAATCCACGTGGTATGGTACTGTTGATGGGCGCCTAAGAGGACACTTGCCAGCGAGTTCAATTCCAGTAATTTCAAAAGAAGAAGACGAATATAGTGATGGTGCTTCTGTGGTCGTGGAAGTAAAAAGAAACGCTACACATTCATCCCAGGCTATAGGTTCGGTTGTCGTATCGTCATTCATAGAACACAATTTACATAAGGATCTAAACTCTCTGATCCCATGTATTCTAATAAACTGCTACACACTGCAGATATTTTTGTATGACTGTGAGGCTGACATACTATTGATTTCGGAAAAATTTATTTTCAGGGAAGACAAGGAGGTTAATAAACAGTCTATTCTATTGTTATGGCTCTTTATTAATCACAGGTTAGTTGTAAAAATATAAGCTAGCAGTCTACCGCTTGTATATGTTCAAGTTAAGAATGTATATTAGTACATGGTTTGCAAGATTTATGAAAAGGATATGCTAAAGGATTAAGAAAGCAGTTACGATGAAGTAAAGATTTATTTGGTTCAAAATTTTGTATTATATAAATTCAATATTTTTTTTAATTGTTTAACGTTACTTTTGTTTATAGTTTATTATAACTTACATTTTTTCTATTTAAATTCTAGAATTTTTCTGAAAGAAATTGATAATTCTTCACAACTCATACCAACTTCAGACATACAACAGTATATGTCAAGTTCCGGAATTTTAAATGATTTTAAAGGACTCTCTGATAAGACAATTAATTGGAACTCAGGTGAACGTGGACATAACTCATGCGAAGAAAGTTCACGTGAAACTGTAATTTTAAAGCAATGTTTTAAACCCTTAGCAAAGAAGAGGAGAACTTAGTCAAACTCTTTTTTTTTTCATTTCTTTTCTTTTTTTTTCAAAATTGTATTGCTTGATTGCTGTGTAATGTTAAAATTTATTCTTAACAATGCCCATATATTTGTTTAAATCAAGGGGAACTTGATAGCTACATAGCATGAAGTATTCCTTACACAAACACACTACACACTGTTTCGTGTGTAGCAATTAGGTAAAAGGTCTTGCTACATCTGATCAGGGTTATGGCAGGTATAGGCTAGGGTTATGATAACGTTTTAAAGGTTAAAGGTAATTATATATACAGTTAAAAATAGTGTTGAAAATCTATTATGTTGTTGCAGAAAAAAGTGCAAATTTGCTAGATTAGTTAGAAGATAATGCGGGATGTACCTGGAGTGGTACACGAGAACTAGCTTACAACACTTGTAGTATGATAAATAACAATAATAAACATGAAAGTGTACAATCGGTACACATGTAAGTCTTTAGCTCTAGCTCTAGCCCCCGAGGTAACACCATTATTGTTATTTATCATACTACAAGTGTTGTAAGCTAGTTCTTGTGTACCACTCCAGGTACATCCTGCATTATCATCTAACTCATAGATTGTACCGCATGTGGTACTTGATATACCACCTATGTGAAGTAGTGTGTTTAATGCATAATCACTTATTAAGCATGTATCAAGTGTGTTACATCATGTACCACAAGGTGGTATGCCACAGAACAAAATTGCATATTTTGAAAAAGAAATATTCCATTAATTGTAAAACTTGCACCACATGTAACACTAGTTTTTCAATTCTTGATTGCTTGTTGTGAAATATACTGCATGTACCATATTTTGTATACAAGATAAATGAAAAAGTATATATAGCAACACGTTATCCGTGCTATTCTAGTCTCATACAACAAGTGGTACAAGTGGTACAATATGTTACACGGCACAAGAATTAAGTTATAATGGAGTTTTGATGGTATAATAGGTGGTACGATTGGCTAAAGACTTACATGTGTACCGTTTGTACAATTTCATGTTTTTTATTGTTATATATAGTCAATATCATACTACAAGTATTGCAAGCTAGTTTTCGTGTACCACTGTAGGTACATTCGGCATTATCTTCTAACTCATAGTTTGTACCGCATGTGGTTCTTGGTGTACCACCTATGTGAAATAGTGTGTTTAATGCATAATCACTTATAATGCTTGTATCAGATGGGATACATCACGTACCACAAGGTAGAGCTAGGGCTAGGGCTAAAGACTTACATGTGTATAGTTTGTACAATTTCAAGTTTTTTCTATTGTTGTTTGTAGTCAATATCATGCACACTACTTCACTGACCCCATGTTGACAGCAAACTATGACTATCTTTTCACTTAGCATCATCCTCTTGACAGAATGTTCTTCAACCGCTGACTCAAATCACATACTCCTCTCTCCTTTAATGTGTGTAGTGTGTTTGTGTAAAGAATGCCTCATGCTATGTATCTATCAAGTTCCCCTTGATTTAAACAAATATATGGGAATTGTTAAAAATAAATTTTAATGTTAGCTACACAGCGAACAAGTAATACAAATTCGAAAAAAAGAAATGAAATATAAGAAATAAAAAATGAGAATGACATTAGTTTTTAGACAGTTTTTCTCTTCTTTACAAATGGTTTCCAACATTCACTCTCACTTACATGTTCACTTGAACATTCTTCGCATGAGCCATATCCATGTTTACCCGAGTTCCAATTAATTTCCTTTTCATTGAGTGATTTGAAATCATTTAAGGCTTCAGCTCTTGATAAATACTGATGTATGTTTGATGTCGGAATGGCTTGTAAAGGAGTTCCAAGTTCTTTCAGAAAAATTCTAGAATTAATTTTAAAAAATATGGAATTTAAGAAATACAAAAGTTTGAACCAAATAAATCTTTACTTAATCGTAACCGTTTTATTAATCCTTTAGCATTTTTTTTCATAATTTTTGCAAACTATGTACTAATATGCATTCCTAACTTGTTAACATATACAAGCTGTAGACTGCTAGCTGCTATTTTTACAACTTACCTGTGATTAATAAAGAGCCACAACAATAGAATACTCTCCTTATTAATGCTATCACCTTGCCTGAAAATAAAACTATCCGAAATCAACAGTACGTCTGCCACACAGTCATACATCAATATCTGCACTGTGTTGCAGTTTATTAGAATGCATGGGACCAGAGAATTCAAATCCGTATGTAAACTATGTTCAATAAATGACGATAGGACAACCGTACCTATAGCCTGGGATTAGTGTACACTGTATTTTTTTACTTCCATAACCACGGTATTACCATCACTTTCACTACTATCATCATCTTCTCGTTCTACTGAAACTACTGGAAGTAAACTCGCTGGAAATTGTCCACGAAGGCGCCCATCAATAGTTCCATACCACGTGGATTCATTGCATCCCATGCCCAAATTTCCACAAGTTACTTCACTGCTACTTCCAAACTCTAAATCAACCCAATGGTGATGAAGTCTATATTCCAAAGTTATTGAACTTGAAATATGAACGAATAATTTCTGAACTAATTCATATAATATATGATTCTCCATATAAAATTGATTGACATCTATTTTTATATTCTTTTCTTTAAGATAGGGAAGTAAAAAACGTAGTGCCTCATTGACATCTTTGTTGTTCATAGAACCCTTTGTCAACAAATCAATGTTGAAGTCTATTATCTCTTTTAGATAAAAATAGTTACACTTCTTGTGACGTAAATTTAAATGTGATAATTTTTCAATTGGGTTGAAAGGTTTTGTCACTTGGACAGTATGAAAATGAATATCTTTAATTTTGTTCCAAATAAGAGATGCATTATTTTCTGCAACAACATGATAGATTTTCAACACTATTTTTAACTGTATATATAATTACCTATAACCTTTAAAATGTTTTTATCATAACCGACCCTAGCCTATACCTGCCATAACCCTGATCAGATGTAGCAAGATTATTTACCTAATTGCTACACACGAAACAGGTCTGATTAAATTCTTATTATTTGTTCGTTTTAGATTAATCACAACCTTAAGCACATAAACTTCAAATAGCCTCCCAATACAATTCTCCTCATACTCCTTACCAAATCTACCTTCTCCCCATTCTATCTAAATCTTTCTTTTGAGTTCATTTTAATTCAAAAAAACACTGCTATTATCAACACCTCATCACCAGTTTGGCGCTGCCCGACCCTTTACCTAACCGCTACGCTGGAAAGAATGTGGGGGCACTGAAGCACCTCATCATTCCATTAGAACTGATCCATAATGGCAGTGTCCCCAGAGCCTTCCCAGCATGGCAGGTAGGTAAAGGGTCGGGTTACGCCAGACAACCTCCTCACATGAACTTCCCCAATAACACTTCATCACTAACACAACATTTTATATAAACCTTATACTTTTCCTTCTGAAATCATAATTCAACTCACTCTCCCAATGCTGAGGTTCTACAATGAGGAATTATTTATATCATTAGTTAAATTGTGGCTCTAAGCCTCGTAGCCTAACAATTATAACACCTTTTCCTTTGCCCACTCACAATAATAATAGAATATAAAGGTTCCGGACGCCAGACCAGCTACACATCGCTCTAGCTAGTTTTTGCTGGACACCCCTATAAACTCTAGTGTCCAATATTCTTACCAGGTAAGTATGGAGACTCTTCAATACTCCTAAGACCCCCAGCCGCCATATAAACGAATCCTTAATCTCCAATCACGTGACCACTTGGTTCGCACAGTGCGATAGTAGTCTCGCGTAGCAAGACCCTTTAAAACTGTAAAACTTGCACCACGTGTAACACTAGTTCCTGATTACACGTTTTGAAATGTACTGCATGTACCATATTGTCTTTATAAGTTAAATGAAACAAGTTTATCCGTGCTTTTCTATTATCATACAACAAGTGCCTATTTTGAAAAAGCAATATTCCATCAACTGTAAAACTTGCACCACATGTAACACTAGTTTTACAATACCTGATTGCACGTTTGGAAATGTACTGCATGTACCATATTGTCTTTATAAGTTAAATAAAACAGTGTACATAGCAACAGTTTATCCGTGCTTTTCTATTATCATACAACAAGTGGTACAAGTGGTACAATATGTTATACGGCACACAAATTAAGTTATACCGTGTAGTATTTAAAACAAAACTACTTATACTTGTATATACTTGTATTTAATTTTGTAATTTTGACAGTATAATAGGTGGTACGATTGGTAAATTCTGTAGTGCCGGTGTTACCTAGGGGGCTAGAGCTAGGGCTAGGGCTAAAGACTTATATGTGTACCGTTTGTACAATTTCAAGTTTTATTTTGTTATTTGTTCATACTACAAGTGTTGCAAGCTAGTTCTCGTGTACCACTCTAGGTACATCCTGCATTATCTTCTAACTCATAGTTTGTACCGCATGTGGTACTTGGTGTACCACCTATGTGAAGTAATGTGTTTAATGCATAATCACTTGTAATGTATGTATGAGATGGGATACATCACGTACAACAAGGTGGTCCTAGAGCTAGGGCTAAAGACTTACATGTGTACCGTTTGTACAATTTCAAGTTTTTTATTGTTATTTATAGTCAATATCATACTTGCAAGCTAGTTTTCGTGTACCACTGTAGGTACATTCGGCATTATCTTCTAACTCATAGTTTGTACCGCATGTGGTACTTGGTGTACCACCTTTGTAAAATAGTGTGTTTAATGCATAATCACTAATAATGCTTGTATCAGACGGGATACAATACGTACCACAAGGTGGTCCTAGGGGGCAAGAACTAGGGCTAGGGCTAAAGACTTACATGTGTACTGTTTGTACAATTTCAAGTTTTTTCTATTGATACTTGTAGTCAATATCATACACAAGTGTTGCAAGCTAGTTCTCGTGTACCACTGTAGGTACATTCTTGATTGCACGTTTGAAATGAACTGCATGTACCATATTTTGTTTATAAGTTAAATGAAAAAGTATGTATAGTAACAGTTTATCCGTGCTAATCTAGTCTCATACAACAAGTGGTACAAGTGGTACAATATGTTACACGGCACAAGAATTAAGTTATAATGTAATTTTGATCCGTGCTATTCTAGTCTCATACAACAAGTGGTACAAGTGGTACAGTATGTTATAAGGCACACAAATTAAGTTATACCGTGTAGTATTTAAAACAAAACTACTTCAACTTGTATATACTTGTATTTAATTTTGTAATTTTGATCGTATAATAGGTGGTACGATTGGTAAATTCTGTAGTGCTGGTGTTACCTAGGGGCTAGAGCTAGGGCTAGGGCTAAAGACTTACATGTGTACTGTTTGTACAATTTCAAATTTTTTTTATGTTATTTGTAGTCAATATCGTACTACAAGTGTTGCAAGCTAGTTCTCGTGTACCACGCTAGGTACATCCTGCATTATCTTCTAACTCATAGTTTGTACCGCATGTGGTACTTGGTGTACCACCTATGTGAAGTAGTGTGTTTAATGCATAATCACTTGTAATGTATGTATGAGATGGGATACATCACGTACCACAAGGTGGTCCTAGAGCTATGGCTATAGACTTACATGTGTACCGTTTGTACAATTTCAAGTTTTTTATTGTTATTTATAGTCAATATCATACTACAAATGTTGCAAGCTAGTTTTCGTGTACCACTGCAGGTACATTCGGCATTATCTTCTAACTCATAGTTTGTACCGCATGTGGTACTTGGTGTACCACCTTTGTAAAATAGTGTGTTTAATGCATAATCACTAATAATGCTTGTATCAGACGGGATACAATACGTACCACAAGGTGGTCCTAGGGGGCTAGAGCTAGGGCTAGGGCTAAAGACTTACATGTGTACTGTTTGTACAATTTCAAGTTTTTTCTTATTGTTACTTGTAGTCAATATCATACACAAGTGTTGCAAGCTAGTTCTCGTGTACCACTGTAGGTACATTCGGCATTATCTTCTAACTCATAGTTTGTACCGCATGTGGTACTTGGTGTACCACCTATGTGAAGTAGTGTGTATGATGCATAATCACTTATTAAGCATGTATCAAATGAGTTACATCACGTACCACAAGGTGGTATGCCACAGAACAAAATTGCCTATTTTGAAAAAGCAATATTCCATCAACTGTAAAACTTGCACCACATTTAACACTAGTTTTTCAATACCTGATTGCACGTTTGGAAATGTACTGCATGTACCATATTGTTTTTATAAGTTAAATGAAAAAGTATGTATAGTAACAGTTTATCCGTGCTAATCTAGTCTCATACAACAAGTGGTACAAGTGGTACAATATGTTATACGGCACACAAATTAAGTTATACCATGTAGTACTTAAAACAAAACAACTTATACTTGTATATACTTGTATTTAATTTTGTAATTTTGATAGTATAATAGGTGGTACGATTGGTAAATTCTGTAGTGCCGGTGTTACCTAGGGGCTAGAGCTAGGGCTAGGGCTAAAGACTTACATGTGTACTGTTTGTACAATTTCAAGTTTTTTTATGTTAGTAGTCAATATCATACTACAAGTGTTGCAAGCTAGTTCTTGTGTACTACTCTAGGAACATCCTGCATTATCTTCTAACTCATAGTTTGTACCGCATGTGGTACTTGGTGTACCACCTATGCGAAGTAGTGTGTGTGATGCATAATCACTTGTAATGTATGTATGAGATGGGATACATCACGTACCACAAGGTGGTCCTAGAGCTAGGGCTAAAGACCTACATGTGTACCGTTTGTACAATTTCTAGTTTTTTATTGTTATTTATAGTCAATATCATACTACAAGTGTTGCAAGCTAGTTCGTGTACCACTGTAGGTACATTCGGCATTATCTTCTAACTCATAGTTTGTACCGCATGTGGTACTTGGTGTACCACCTTTGTAAAATAGTGTGTTTAGTGCATAATCACTAATAATGCTTGTATCAGACGGGATACAACACGTACCACAAGGTGGTCCTAGGGGGCTAGAGCTAGGGCTAGGGCTAAAGACTTACATGTGTACTGTTTGTACAATTTCAATTTTTTCTATTGTTACTTGTAGTCAATATCATACACAAGTGTTGCTAGCTAGTTCTCGTGTACCACTGTAGGTACATTCGGCATTATCTTCTAACTCACAGTTTTTACCGCATGTGGTACTTTGTGTACCACCTATGTGAAATAGTGTGTTTAATGCATAATCACTTATAATGCTTGTATCAGATGGGATACATCACGTACCACAAGGTAGAGCTAGGGCTAGGGCTAAAGACTTACATGTGTACCGTTTGTACAATTTCAAGTTTTATTTATTGTTATTTGTAGTCAATATCATACACAAGTGTTACAAGCTAGTTCTCGTGTACCACTGTAGGTACATCCTGCATTATCTTCTAACTCATAGTTTGTACCACATGTGGTACTTGGTGTACCACTTATGTAAAGTAGTGTGTTTGATGCATAATCACTTATAATGCTTGTATCAGATGGGATAAATCACGTACAACAAGGTGGTCCTATGGGACTAGAGCTAGGGCTAGGGATAAAGACTTACATGTTATATACTGTTTGTACAATTTCAAATTTTTATTGTTATTTGTAGTCAATATCATACACAAGTGTTGCAAGCTAGTTTCTCGTGTACCACTCTAGGTACATTCGGCATTATCTTCTAACTCATAGTTTGTACCGCATGTGGTCCATGTTGTACCACCTATGTAAAGTAGTGTGATTGATGCATAATCACTAATAATGCTTGTATCAGACGGGATACAACAAGTACCACAAGGTGGTCCTAGGGGGCTAGAGCTAGGGCTAGGGCAAAAGACTTACATGTGTACTGTTTGTACAATTTCAAGTTTTTTCTATTGTTATTTGTAGTCAATATCATACACAAGTGTTACAAGCTAGTTCTCGTGTACCACTGTAGGTACGTTCGGCAATATGTTCTAACTCATAGTTTGTACCACATGTGGTACTTGGTGTACCACTTATGTGAAGTAGTGTGTTTTATAATGTGGTACATTACATACCAAAAGGTGGTATGCCACAGAACAAAATTGCCTATTTTGAAAAAGCAATATTCCATTAACTGTAAAACTTACACCACATGTAACACTAGTTTTTCAATTCTTGATTGCATGTTTTGAAATGTACTGCATGTACCATATTTTGTTTATAAGTTAAATGAAACAGTGTATATAGCAACAGTTAATCCGTGCTATTCTAGTCTCATACAACAAGTGGTACAAGTGGTACAGTATGGTATATGGCACACAAATAAAGTTAAACTGTGTAGTACTTAAAACAAAACAACATCAACTAGTATATACTTGTATTTAGTTTTGTAATTTTGATAGTGTAATATATGGTACGATTGGTAAATTCTGTATTGCTGGTTTTACCTAGGGGGCTGGAGCTAGGGTTAGAGCTAAAGACTTACATGTGTACCGATTGTACACTTTTTATTTATCATACTACAAATGTTGTAAGCTAGTTATCGTGTACCACTCCAGGTACATCCTGCATTATCTTCTAACTCACAGTTTGTACCGCATGTGGTACTTGATGTACCACCTATGTGAAGTAGTGTGTTTAATGCATAATCACTTATTAAGCCTGTATCAAATGTGTTACATCACGTACCACAAGGTGGTATGCCACAGAACAAAATTGCCTATTTTGAAAAAGCAATATTCCATTAATTGTAAAACTTGCACCACATGTAACACTAGTTTTTCAATTCTTGATTGCTTGTTTTGAAATGTACTGCATGTACCATATTTTGTTTACAAGATAAATGAAAAAGTATATATAGCAACACTTTATCCGTGCTATTCTAGTCTCATACAACAAGTGGTACAAGTGGTACAATATGTTACACGGCACAAGAATTAAGTTATAATGTAATTTTGATGGTATAATAGGTTGTACGATTTGTAAATTCTGTAGTGCTGGTGTTACCTAGGGGGCTAGAGCTAGGGCTAGGGCTAAAGACTTACATGTGTACCGTTTGTACAATTTCAAACCCGTTTTACTCTATGTAACGGTAGTGGTACACTCCTATAATTAGCTCTACTTTATGTAAAAATAGTGGAACATTTCTATAACCAGCTCTCTCTATGTAGCAGTAGTGGTACATTTGTATACCAAGCTCTACTTTATGTAACAGTAGTAATACATCTTTATATCCAAAACAGCAAGATATTCCCAGATAATCCTCTGTCCAGGTGGTTTGGTCCACTAGTTGGGCAAAGATTGGATTGGAGGTGGAGTTAATTATCAAAATGTACCAATACAACAACAAAAAACAAACAAATGGAACAAGACAAAGAATAGAGTGACTTTTTATTAGCTAAAGAATAAAACTAAAAATTGTGGATAACAAGAATTTGACTAAGTTTTCCTTCTCTTATGTGCGGGCTTAAAACAGCCATGATAGTCTTTATCATCATCATCATCACTACTGGCTATGCCTGAAGTATATCCTCCTACACCGGTGTTCCAATTAATGGTCTTATCAGAGAGTTTTTCAAAACTATCCAAGCATTTGTGAGTTGATAAGAATGACTTTATGTTTGAAGTCGGCAATGTTGGTGTATCAATTTCATTCAGAAACATTCTAGAATTTAAATAGAAAATATGTAAGTTATAATAAAGTAACTTTAAACATTTTTGAAAAAATATTAAATTTAAGAATTACAAATATTTGAACCAAATAAATCTTTACTTCATTGTAACTGTTTTCTTAATCTTTTAGCATTTCCTTTTCAAAATTATGTACTAATATGCATTATTAACTTAAACATATTCAAGTGGTAAACTGCTAGCTTACATTTTACAACATACCTGTGATTAATAAAGATAAATAACAATAGAATAAACCCTTTATTAACCTCAACGTTTTCCCTGAAAAAAAATTTGTCCGAAATCAATAACACGTCAGTCTTACAGTCGTACATTAATATCTGCAGTGATTGGCAGTTTAATAAGAATAATGGCACAAGAGAGTTCAGATCTTTGTGCAAATTGTGTTCTACAAACGAAGATAATACAACTGAACCTATAGCTTGAGATAAATGTCGACTTTTTCTTTTTATTTCAAAGACCATACTTGAACCATCACTTTCTACTTCATCTCGTACTACTTCATCTCGTACTGCAATTAATGAAGTTGAACCACCATCTGGATCTTGGCCTCTTAGGCGCCCGTCAACGGTACCATACCATGTGGATTCATTGCACCCCATGCCCAAATTTCCACATACCACTTTATCGTTATTGTAAAACACATTATCAACCCAAACGTGATGAGTTCTTGGATCCAGTGTTATTGAGCTAGAAATATATTGGAATATTTTGTCCACATATTCATGCAGCACGTGTGACTCTATTGACTCTTCATCATTATCTAGGCATATGCTCTTATCTTTAAGTGTGCGAAGTAAAGGATTCAATGCATTATTGACAACTGTGTCGTCCACAGAACCCTTCGTCAGTAAATCCTGGTTGAAGTCCACCAACACTTCCAGAAAAGTCTTGCCTACATTTTTGTGTTGTAGCGTTAGATGTGATAACTTGGTAATTATGGAGAAAGGTTTAGTCACTTGCACAAAATGAATGGCAGACCTTTAATAGCTTTCCAAATCCCGTTTGCTTCTTTTTCTGCAACAACAAGTTAAATTTTCAACACCATTCCTTAACTGTATAATTATTTTTAACCTTTTAAACCTTTTTATTATGACCTAGCCTATACCTGCCATAACCCTCATCAGATGTAGCAAGACCCAAAAATCAGTCAAAGTCAACTGAGCCCAAAAATCAGTCAAGTCAACTGAGCCCAGAGCTCAAAAATCACATGGAACAACTCGATGTATTGAGTTTGTCTAGACCCTTTTCCCCACCACAAATCGGTAAAGGGTCTGGCTCGCGAGACTACTACACCTTGCTCTAGCCAGTTTTTGCTAGACACCCCTATGCTTTTAAATCCAAATGTGTAAACTAGCTTGCCCTACTTCCTAGTGTCATTCAATTTCTAGAATTTTTACCTGTTAAGTACGGAGACTGATGAATATCCCTAAGACCTCTAGTCGCCATATTTTGATGAATGAATGCCTTTTCCGCCACGTTGCGGTAATTTACGTCACAAACGTAATAATTTATGACGTCATAACTTGTAATTGGCGACCCTATTCATACTTTGAGACCTATGGTTAATTCGGCATTATCTTCTAACTCATAGTTTGTACCACATGTGGTACTTGGTGTACCACTTATGTAAAGTAGTGTGTTTGATGCATAATCACTTATAATGCTTGTATCAGATGGGATACATCACATACAACAAGGTGGTCCTATGGGACTAGAGCTAGGGCTAGAGATAAAGACTTACATGTGTATACTGTTTGTACAATTTCAAATTTTTATTGTTATTTGTAGTCAATATCATACACAAGTGTTGCAAGCTAGTTTCTCGTGTACCACTCTAGGTACATTCGGCATTATCTTCTAACTCATAGTTTGTACCGCATGTGGTCCATGGTGTACCACCTATGTAAAGTAGTGTGTTTGATGCATAATCACTAATAATGCTTGTATCAGACGGGATACAGCAAGTACCACAAGGTGGTCCTAGGGGGCTAGAGCTAGGGCTAGGGCAAAAGACTTACATGTGTACTGTTTGTACAATTTCAAGTTTTTTCTATTGTTATTTGTAGTCAATATCATACACAAGTGTTACAAGCTAGTTCTCGTGTACCACTGTAGGTACGTTCGGCAATATCTTCTAACTCATAGTTTGTACCACATGTGGTACTTGGTGTACCACTTATGTGAAGTAGTGTGTTTTATAAATAAGCACTTATTATATATGTATCATATGTGGTACATTACATACCAAAAGGTGGTATGCCACAGAACAAAATTGCCTATTTTGAAAAAGCAATATTCCATTAACTGTAAAACTTGCACCACATGTAACACTAGTTTTTCAATTCTTGATTGCATGTTTTGAAATGTAATGCATGTACCATATTTTGTTTATAAGTTAAATGAAACAGTGTATATAGCAACAGTTAATCCGTGCTATTCTAGTCTCATACAACAAGTGGTACAAGTGGTACAGTATGGTATATGGCACACAAATTAAGTTAAACCGTGTAGTACTTAAAACAAAACAACTTCAACTTGTATATACTTGTATTTAGTTTTGTAATTTTGACAGTGTAATATATGGTACGATTGGTAAATTCTGTAGTGCTGGTTTTACCTAGGGGGCTGGAGCTAGGGCTAGAGCTAAAGACTTACATGTGTACTGATTGTACACTTTCAAAGTTATTATTTTTATTTATCATACTACAAATGTTGTAAGCTAGTTATCGTGTACCACTCCAGGTACATCCTGCATTATCTTCTAACTCACAGTTTCTACCGCATGTGGTACTTGATGTACCACCTATGTGAAGTAGTGTGTTTAATGCATAATCACTTATTATACCAACCCAGAGAGTACCAGTATTATGAATACCAACCCAGTGTGTACCAGTATTGTGAATACCAACCCAGAGTGTACCAGTATTGTGAATACCAACCCAGACTGTACCGGTATTGTGAATACCAACCCAGAGTGTACCAGTATTGTGAATACCAACCCAGAGTGTACCAGTATTGTGAATACCAACCCAGAGTGTACCAGTATTGTGAATGCCAACACAGAGAATATTAATGCTGTAAATACCAATACCAGTATCATAGTTGCCAACTTTCTAAAATGAAAAATCGGGATAGGCCACGCCCACTAATTAACCATCATGAATATCATTAAGATAGCATGAATATTGCTGAAAGAAATTAAGAGCCCGAGTGTTCCAGTCTGTGATTATAGAAGATAATGCCAGGGCTACGAGAAAATCTGCTAAGTCGTTGCTAAGCTTCGGCACGCTACTTCGTGTTGCTTAGGTTCAGAAAGCTCGCTATGGTATTACCCTGAAAGACACCTACAGAGATGTCAGTAATGGTTGTGAGTCAAACAGGAATGGACATACATACACTATATTTTGACAAGCGGAAGTAAACAACAGAAACAACTGAATTTAGCTAATAATCTTGATCAGAAAGGAGTAATAAGTGAAGTTCTGTGTCATTTCTTTGTTCTATTTGATACTTTCCAGGTCTATTTTTCGCTTGAGAACACCACTGACGTCCAACAGTCTACCAAAACAGCCTGGCTATTTATAGCTACTTGTGTTCCAACTCTGGATCCTGAATATCACTGAATAATCACTAACCTCCTTGAGAAGACCTCAGCCATTCTTGATTCACTCACCTGTACCAAATGATGAACTTTTGCTGTTGTGCTATTATTTCATACAACAATATTTTATTCTTTGTTTCAGCACTCTATCAGAATTCCGGGAAATCCTATTGCAAACCGGGGATTCGGGAAAGGCTAAAAAAACCGGGAAAGGCTAAAAAAAACCGGGAAACCGGGAAAGGCTAAAAAAATCGGGATAATCCCGGCAAAACCGGGATAGTTGGCAACTATGCAGTATACATGTAGCTACTGCCAATATTGAATGTGAAATCCTATCGAGTTCTGAATTATGTAATGACAGTGGTATTCGTGATCCAGAGCCCACAACAAACTCCACATGTTGTCTCAATAAACCTGATGGTAATGTGAATGATTTAACATCTGCCAAACATAATCTTCAGCAATATGCTAATGGTAACTGTTTCTCTTTACATGATGTTCCCGGTGATGGCAACTGTCTGTATCATGCCATACTTTACCAACTTAAAAATAACAATGTCATTTCTACTACTGTACATGATCTGAGAGAACTTGTTGCTGTATTCCTAGAACAACACAGTGATATGTACATGCCATTTGTTACAGCTCCCATAGTATCTGATAGTGTTCTCAATAGTGACACAGAAATCCCCAGTGCTGTAGATGCCAGGATTTCCTCCGTTGCTAATCCTGACACAAGATCTGCATTGATTTTTGCCAGATATGTAGACAGAGTTAGGAGTGGTTCATGGCGAGATCATGTGGTAATAGCAGCAGTAGCCAATATGTTCCATGTAACTGTCAATGTAGTCCAAGCAACACAATCTAGTTGTACTGTCTCTATAACTAGTCCAGTCAATGGTGAGAGTAATTTTGAAATTAATCTTGGACTTATCATGCAGTACCATTTTGTTGGCCTAGACAAACAAGTAATACCAGTATCTCCGAATGACCGTGGAAATTTTGTGAATTCTATTATTCCGAATAGTCCCACCTTATCTCTAAATATGCCTGATAGTCACACGTGTAATCCTGATCCAATGTCCATATCCAACAGTGAGCAGGATTCCGAGCATGTTGAAAATACCACACCTTACACAAATAAAGATCCCAGTAGCCAATCTAATAATAACCATATCTCACAAATATTTGAAGATGATGCCATGGAAGAAGGTGATGAACACACCAGACAAATTACAGGTGGCCCACTTGCCAGCATGATGACAATTGAAAACCCTGAAGCTTTCAATGAAATAGTCTGTGTAGCACCAGCTGAAGGTCAGAAGCCATTATATATTATGACTGATCCAAACTTTGAAGTCATGTCCAATCCAGAGAAATTTCCCATCAGTAGTGTGGATGTTTTGCCACAGAGAGATCCAACAAAATAACATATCGCAAGAATTTCAATCAGAGACTCCTTGATGCCGATGGGAGATTTGCTAAAGATACTGACTATTTATTTGTTGCCCAGTATGTTGTGGAAGCCAAGCAAATCCTAGACGATGGTTCAGAAACACTTACTGAAGTCTCCCAGGAAAACATTGATCATAATACCAATCTATTGTCCACAACTCAGACATGTTTACGTTCAAGGTTTGAAACTGCAGCCAATAAACAAGAGATCCCAGCTAGTCAATATAGAACACTCCTTAGAGGCCTCAATACTAAACAAGGACAAATAGTCATGTTTCACCGTAGATGGTGCAAAAAAGCAGTTCTAGCATTAAAACAAGGAAAGCCAATAGATCCATATTGTGTATTCGTGAGTGGTCCAGGTGGTGTTGGTAAATCACATGTGATCAAACTAATCCATTCAGACACTTTAAAACTACTCAAACTGTCCGGTACAATAGAGCCAGATGATGTCACTGTATTGCTAACAGCCCCCACTGGTGTAGCAGCATTTCTGATCAATGGTATGACTGTACATTCAGCACTACTCCTTGGATGTGGCAAATATGGCAGATTTCAACCCCTCAATCATGACAAATTAAATTCCTTAAGAACCAAATTATCCAAACTAACATTATTAATCATTGATGAAGTGAGTATGGTTGGTGCTAACATGTTGTTAGAAATCCACAAAAGATTGCAACAAATCAAAGCAGTTTTGCCAGATATTGCCTTTGGTGGTGTCAGTATACTTGCCGTAGGAGATTTATATCAGTTACCTCCAGTCGGACAATCCCCAATATTCAGTACAGTTATTGACAGTTATGCCAAAATTATATGGTTCTGGTTCATTATGGGTCGATGAATTCCAAATGATTGAGCTTGATGAGATCAAGAGACAAAGAGATGATACTGCCTTTTGTGAGTTGTTATGTAGAGTGAGAACTGCCGAATGCACAAGCCATGATCTTTCTATTCTAAAATCCAGAGAGTTATGTCCAGACAGCCCCACTTATCCCACTCATGCCCTTCATGTATACAGATTGAATGCAGATGTGGATACTCAAAACAGCCGTATGTTGAGTGCACTAGCCTCAGAGAGTGAGCAATATTCTATCCATGCTTGTGATTCTATAGCAGGTCAAACTAGTCATGTTAATCTTTCTAACCTCTCTAATAAAAGAGCAGACACTGGAGGCCTCCATGGTATCCTCAAGTTAGCAGTAGGAGCCAGAATAATGTTGACAACCAATGTTAATGTTTCTGATGGTCTTGTAAATGGTGCCAGAGGTGAAGTTGTTCACATAGTAACCAATAGCGACCACAAAGTAACACACATTCTAGTCAAATTTGATAATCATGAAGTAGGTGCAAAAGCCAAACATGCCAATTCTATTACAAGATATCCTGAAGCTGTTCCACTGACCAGACACGAAGCGATATTTCTGGCCAAAGGCAAACGAGGCTCCGAAGTAACTTGTGTACAATTCCCACTCACACTAGCATGGGCCACAACCATCCACAAAGTCCAAGGTCTTACACTTGATGAAATAGTAGTTGACATGAAAGGTGGCCGATTCAATCCAGGGCAAGCCTATATGTAGCATTCAGCCGAGTCAAAACACTTGATGGATTGCACATATTAAACTTTAATCCGAATGCCATAAAAGCTAGTTGTGATGTCAAGATTGAAATGGAGAGACTTACTGATAACTTGTTGAGAATTCCATCAATGATTTCCAATTCATTACCTCCCGACAATAATGTGATTACTGTTGCTCTACTAAATGTTCGATCTATTACTAATAAATTGCCTGATATAGTTCAAGACCAATCCCTCATGTCCTCAGATGTTATTTGTTACTGAAACATGGCTGACACATACACAAACTTCCCCAAACATTCTTAATTACCAGGTTGTAGCACGATCTGATAGAGTGCATGAAAACCATAATGGTGGTGTGATGATTACCATTAATAATTCAGTGAAGGCCTCAAATGTCCTAAACTTTCATAGTAATACTTTTATTGAAGCCACAACTGTAACTTTGTCCCTTCCGAGTAAAAAGCAAGTCCAAATTACTGTCATTTATCGATCCCCTTGTGTTACAATGACTGCACTTTTACCTGCGCTGTCCAGTATCATTGATTCATTGTCCATGACTATACCTAGCATTATCTTGGGAGACTTCAATGATGACCTAATAACCAAAACTGACATGCGTTTGCAAAATTTTATGTCCAGTCATGAATATTCTCAATTAGTCCATGAACCAACTACAGACAATGGCAGCCTTATAGACCATGTGTATAGCAATATTCCATCTGAATGCCAGGATGTATGTGTTGTAGATGCCTATTACTCAGATCATGACATAGTTTGCTTTTCACTTCCGTAATTTCGTATTTCATATTTGCAAATCGTTCAATTAATCCCATCAAAATCAAACAAAGCAAACCAAAGCCAAACAAAGCCAATGAATTTCAATTTATCCAATCTGTCCGGAATGAGTGCTATCCAAAGAATCAATCAGGTAATTTAATTTTAAATTACCTTTACATTAATATGAACACCAAAATATATCTGCAGGGTATTTGACAGGTCCTCTGATGTCTCCTGTCCATTTAAGGCCATAATACTACTTAATATTCTATATGTGAGTAATGAAAATATCTCATTATGTTAAAATAATTTCTTAATATGAAACCCTTGCCTCCTGTTTTTAACGCCAGTAATTTTAGTGTCCAATATGATTTTGTGGACAGTTTGTTAGTAGTAATATTCATTTCGTTTTCTATATCCATGTAATTCATAGTACCTCGTATTATTCAAGTAAATACTCACTGTACTATCAGGGTTAATTGACATTCATCAGTTTTGAGGAGTTTATTTTTAGACTAAATCGTGGATCTGTTGAAATTTTCAGAAATTTCCATTGAATTCCCCTTTGAAAATGCAATACTTATTTTAGCATCAACAACCTGATGTGCTGGTCTTGACTCAAGAACCTGATGTACTGGACTGGACTCGAGAACCTGATGTGCTGGACTGGACTCGAGAACCTGATGTGCTGAACTAGACTAGAGAACCTGATCTGCTGGACTAAACCTGATGTGCTGGACTGGACTCGAGAACCTGATCTGCTGGACTGGACTAGAGAACCTGATGTGCTGGACTGGACTCAAGAACCTGATGTGCTGGACTGGACTCGAGAACCTGATGTGCTGAACTAGACTAGAGAACCTGATGTGCTGACTTGACTCGAGAACCTGATGTGCTGGACTGGACTCAAGAACCTGATGTGCTGGACTGGACTCAAGAGCATGATCTGCTTGACTGGACTCGAGAACCTGATGTGCTGGACTGGACTCAAGAGCATGATCTGCTTGACTGGACTCGAGAACCTGATGTGCTGGACTGGACTCGAGAACCTGATCTGCTGGACTGGACTAGAGAACCTGATGTGCTGGACTGGACTCAAGAACCTGATGTGCTGGACTGGACTCGAGAACCTGATGTGCTGAACTAGACTAGAGAACCTGATGTGCTGACTTGACTCGAGAACCTGATGTGCTGGACTGGACTCAAGAACCTGATGTGCTGGACTGGACTCAAGAGCATGATCTGCTTGACTGGACTCGAGAACCTGATGTGCTGGACTGGACTCGAGAACCTGATCTGCTGGACTGGACTCGAGAACCTGATGTGCTGGACTGGACTCAAGAACCTGATGTGCTGAACTAGACTAGAGAACCTGATGTGCTGACTTGACTCGAGAACCTGGTGTGTTGGACTAGACTTGAGAAACTTGACTCAAAAATCTGATGTGCTGAACTGGACTCGAGAACCTGCTGTGCTGGACTGGACTTGAGAACCTGGTGTGTTGGACTGGACTCAAGAACCTGATCTGCTGGACTGGACTCAAGAACCTGATCTGCTGGACTGGACTCGAGAACCTGGTGTGTTGGACTAGACTTGAGAACCTTGACTCAAAAATCTGATGTGCTGAACTGGACTCGAAAACCTGATGTGCTGGACTGGACTCAAGAACCTGGTGTGTACTGGATGATTTAAGGACCTAATGTGTTGGACTGGACTCAAGAACCTGATCTGCTGGACTGGACTCAAGAACCTGATCTGCTGGACTCGACTCGAGAACCTGATGTGCTGGACTGGACTCGAGAACCTGATGTGCTGGACTGGACTCAAGAACCTGATCTGCTGGACTGGACTCGAGAACCTGATGTGCTGGACTGGACTCAAGAACCTGATGTGCTGGACTGGACTCGAAAACCTGATGTGCTGGACTTGACTCAAGAACCTGGTGTACTGGATGATTTAAGGACCTAAAGTGTTGGACTGGACTCAAGAACCTGATCTGCTGGACTGGACTCAAGAAGAACCTGAATCTGCTGGACTTGACCTGATGTGCTGGACTGGACTCAAGAACCTGGTGTACTGGATGACTTAAAGACCTAATGTGTTGGACTGGACTCAAGAACCTGATCTGCTGGACTGGACTCAAGAACCTGATCTGCTGGACTGGACTCGAGAACCTGATGTGCTGGACTGGACTCAAGAACCTGATGTGCTGGACTGGACTCGAGAACCTGATGTGCTGAACTAGACTAGAGAACCTGATGTGCTGACTTGACTCGAGAACCTGGTGTGTTGGACTAGACTTGAGAACCTTGACTCAAAAATCTGATGTGCTGGACTGGACTCGAAAACCTGATGTGCTGGACTTGACTCAAGAACCTGGTGTACTGGATGATTTAAGGACCTAATGTGTTGGACTGGACTCAAGAACCTGATCTGCTGGACTGGACTCAAGAACCTGATCTGCTGGACTGGACTCCCCCCCCCCCCGTAAAGAAAAACCCCCTGATGTGCTGGACTGGACTCAAGAACCTGATGTGCTGGACTGGACTCGAGAACCTGATGTGCTGAACTAGACTAGAACCTGATGTGCTGACTTGACTCGAGAACCTGGTGTGTTGGACTAGACTTGAGAAACTTGACTCAAAAATCTGATGTGCTGAACTGGACTCGAGAACCTGCTGTGCTGGACTGGACTTGAGAACCTGGTGTGTTGGACTGGACTCAAGAACCTGATCTGCTGGACTGGACTCAAGAACCTGATCTGCTGGACTGGACTCAAAAACCTGATCTGCTGGACTGGACTCGAGAACCTGATGTGCTGGACTGGACTCGAGAACCTGATGTGCTGAACTGGACTCAAGAACCTGATCTGCTGGACTGGACTCGAGAACCTGATGTGCTGGACTGGACTCAAGAACCTGATGTGCTGGACTGGACTCGAGAACCTGGTGTGCTGGACTGGACTCAAGAACCTGATGTGCTGGACTGGACTCGAGAACCTAATGTGCTGAACTAGACTAGAGAACCTGATGTGCTGACTTGACTCGAGAACCTGGTGTGTTGGACTAGACTTGAGAACCTTGACTCAAAAATCTGATGTGCTGGACTGGACTCGAAAACCTGATGTGCTGGACTAGACTCAAGAACCTGGTGTACTGGATGACTTAAGGACCTAATGTGTTGGACTGGACTCAAGAACCTGATCTGCTGGACTGGACTCAAGAACCTGATCTGCTGGACTGGACTCGAGAACCTGATGTGCTGGACTGGACTCAAGAACCTGATGTGCTGGACTGGACTCGAGAACCTGATGTGCTGAACTAGACTAGAGAACCTGATGTGCTGACTTGACTCGAGAACCTGGTGTGTTGGACTAGACTTGAGAACCTTGACTCAAAAATCTGATGTGCTGGACTGGACTCGAAAACCTGATGTGCTGGACTGGACTCAAGAACCTGGTGTACTGGATGACTTAAGGACCTAATGTGTTGGACTGGACTCAAGAACCTGATCTGCTGGACTGGACTCAAGAACCTGATCTGCTGGACTGGACTCGAGAACCTGATGTGCTGGACTGGACTCAAGAGCATGATCTGCTTGACTGGACTCGAGAACCTGATGTGCTGGACTGGACTCGAGAACCTGATCTGCTGGACTGGACTAGAGAACCTGATGTGCTGGACTGGACTCAAGAACCTGATGTGCTGGACTGGACTCGAGAACCTGATGTGCTGAACTAGACTAGAGAACCTGATGTGCTGACTTGACTCGAGAACCTGATGTGCTGGACTGGACTCAAGAAGACTGACCTGATCTGTGACTGGACTCAAGACTCAAGAACCTGATGTGCTGGACTGGACTCGAGAACCTGATGTGCTGAACTAGACTAGAACCTGATGTGCTGACTTGACTCGAGAACCTGGTGTGTTGGACTAGACTTGAGAAACTTGACTCAAAAATCTGATGTGCTGAACTGGACTCGAGAACCTGCTGTGCTGGACTGGACTTGAGAACCTGGTGTGTTGGACTGGACTCAAGAACCTGATCTGCTGGACTGGACTCAAGAACCTGATCTGCTGGACTGGACTCGAGAACCTGGTGTGTTGGACTAGACTTGAGAAACTTGACTCAAAAATCTGATGTGCTGAACTGGACTCGAGAACCTGCTGTGCTGGACTGGACTTGAGAACCTGGTGTGTTGGACTGGACTCAAGAACCTGATCTGCTGGACTGGACTCAAGAACCTGATCTGCTGGACTGGACTCAAAAACCTGATCTGCTGGACTGGACTCGAGAACCTGATGTGCTGGACTGGACTCGAGAACCTGATGTGCTGAACTGGACTCAAGAACCTGATCTGCTGGACTGGACTCGAGAACCTGATGTGCTGGACTGGACTCAAGAACCTGATGTGCTGGACTGGACTCGAGAACCTGGTGTGCTGGACTGGACTCAAGAACCTGATGTGCTGGACTGGACTCGAGAACCTAATGTGCTGAACTAGACTAGAGAACCTGATGTGCTGACTTGACTCGAGAACCTGGTGTGTTGGACTAGACTTGAGAACCTTGACTCAAAAATCTGATGTGCTGGACTGGACTCGAAAACCTGATGTGCTGGACTAGACTCAAGAACCTGGTGTACTGGATGACTTAAGGACCTAATGTGTTGGACTGGACTCAAGAACCTGATCTGCTGGACTGGACTCAAGAACCTGATCTGCTGGACTGGACTCGAGAACCTGATGTGCTGGACTGGACTCAAGAACCTGATGTGCTGGACTGGACTCGAGAACCTGATGTGCTGAACTAGACTAGAGAACCTGATGTGCTGACTTGACTCGAGAACCTGGTGTGTTGGACTAGACTTGAGAACCTTGACTCAAAAATCTGATGTGCTGGACTGGACTCGAAAACCTGATGTGCTGGACTGGACTCAAGAACCTGGTGTACTGGATGACTTAAGGACCTAATGTGTTGGACTGGACTCAAGAACCTGATCTGCTGGACTGGACTCAAGAACCTGATCTGCTGGACTGGACTCGAGAACCTGATGTGCTGGACTGGACTCAAGAACCTGATGTGCTGGACTGGACTCGAGAACCTGATGTGCTGAACTAGACTAGAGAACCTGATGTGCTGACTTGACTCGAGAACCTGGTGTGTTGGACTAGACTTGAGAACCTTGACTCAACAATCTGATGTGCTGGACTGGACTCGAAAACCTGATGTGCTGGACTGGACTTAAGGACCTAATGTGTTGGACTGGACTCAAGAACCTGATCTGCTGGACTGGACTCAAGAACCTGATGTGCTGGACTGGACTAGAGAACCTGATGTGCTGAACTAGACTAGAGAACCTGATGTGCTGACTTGACTCGAGAACCTGGTGTGTTGGACTAGACTTGAGAAACTTGACTCAAAAATCTGATGTGCTGAACTGGACTCGAGAACCTGATCTGCTGGACTGGACTCGAGAACCTGATGTGCTGGACTGGACTCAAGAACCTGATGTGCTGGACTGGACTCGAGAACCTGATGTGCTGAACTAGACTAGAGAACCTGATGTGCTGACTTGACTCGAGAACCTGGTGTGTTGGACTAGACTTGAGAAACTTGACTCAAAAATCTGATGTGCTGAACTGGACTCGAGAACCTGCTGTGCTGGACTGGACTTGAGAACCTGGTGTGTTGGACTGGACTCAAGAACCTGATCTGCTGGACTGGACTCGAGAACCTGAAGTGCTGAACTGGACTCGAGAACCTGGTGTGCTGGACTGGACTCGAGAACCTGATGTGCTGGACTGGACTTGAGAACCTGGTGTGTTGGACTGGACTCAAGAACCTGATCTGCTGGACTGGACTCAAGAACCTGATCTGCTGGACTGGACTCGAGAACCTGAAGTGCTGAACTGGACTCGAGAACCTGGTGTGCTGGACTGGACTCGAGAACCTGATGTGCTGAACTGGACTCGAGAACCTGGTGTGCTGGACTGGACTCGAGAACCTGGTGTGCTGGACTGGACTTGAGAACCTGGTGTGTTGGACTGGACTCAAGAACCTGATCTGCTGGACTGGACTCAAGAACCTGATCTGCTGGACTGGACTCGAGAACCTGAAGTGCTGAACTGGACTCGAGAACCTGGTGTGCTGGACTGGACTCGAGAACCTGGTGTGCTGGACTGGACTTGAGAACCTGGTGTGCTGGACTGGACTCGAGAACCTGGTGTGTTGGACTGGACTTGAGAACCTGGTGTGCTGGACTGGACTTGAGAACCTGATGTGCTGAACTGGACTTGAGAACCTGATCTGCTGGACTGGACTTGACAACCTAATGTGCTGGACGACTCGAGAACCTGGTGTGTTGGACTGGACTCAAGAACCTGATCTGCTGGACTGGACTCAAGAACCTGATCTGCTGGACTGGACTCGAAAACCTGGTGTGCTGGACTGGACTTGAGAACCTGGTGTGTTGGACTGGACTCGAGAACCTGATGTGCTGGACTGGACTTGAGAACCTGGTGTGCTGGACTGGACTTGAGAACCTGGTGTGTTGGACTGGACTCGAGAACCTGATCTGCTGGACTGGACTCGAGAACCTGATCTGCTGGACTGGACTCGAGAACCTGGTGTGCTGGACTGGACTCGAGAACCTGGTGTGCTGGACTGGACTTGAGAACCTGGTGTGTTGGACTGGACTCGAGAACCTGATCTGCTGGACTGGACTCGAGAACCTGATCTGCTGGACTGGAATTGAGAACCTGGTGTGCTGGACTGGACTTGAGAACCTGGTGGACTCGAGAACCTGATGTGCTGGACTGGACTCGAGAACCTAATGTGCTGGACTGGAATTGAGAACCTGGTGTGTGTTGGACTGGACTCGAGAACCTGATATGCTGGACTGGACTCGAGAACCTGATCTGCTGGACTGGACTCAAGAACCTGATCTGCTGGACTGGACTCGAGAACCTGGTGTGCTGGACTGGACTTGAGAACCTGGTGTGTTGGACTGGACTCGAGAACCTGATCTGCTGGACTGGACTTGAGAACCTGGTGTGCTGGACTGGACTTGAGAACCTGGTGTGTTGGACTGGACTCGAGAACCTGATGTGCTGGACTGGACTTGACAACCTAATGTGCTGGACTGGAATTGAGGAGCTGATGTTATTGGCAATTCAAGTGTTTGGGCCCTATTTATTAAGTAGTTTGAAATTTTTTTAAATGTAGTTATTATATTATTTTCCTACTAATATTTTGTAGATACGCTAGTAGCTATGTTGTACAATTCAATATCAATTTTGTAGTATAGTGTATGAAAACAATCATTATGGCGTTCAAATTAAAATTTTCGGTCATTACATGATGTCGATTATGATGGACCAGATCCAAGGACTTGATGTTGTAGGAGAAAATCTAAACGTGACGTCATGGACGGAACTAAAGGATCTGTTGTCTTTTTCTCTTTCCTGCCTCTCTTCATGCTACTTCTCTTCTTTTTTTTTATTTCTACACTTTTCCTTTGTTATTATTTTCTTTGTCATACTAGCTAACTAGCGCTGAGGGTTTGCACTTTAGTGCTCTAGTTTTGTCAGTTGCACCTATTCCTTTGGTGACACCGTACCTATTTCATGAATTTTGGTATGGGTCACTTTCAATACAACACTAATTTTGTCAGTTGCACCTATTCCTTTGGTTTAATCATCATACATAATAATCTAACAAACATCTAATAAAATGAAAATTATATATTAAATAAATAAGTAAATAAATAAATAAATAAAATACATAATAAATAGAAACATAAATAAGCAATTTAAAAAATCAATCCTAGTACCTTGGAGTTCAGGCCATCCTCTGGTCTGGGATGCAACATGTCCTGATACTTTTGCTTCCTCATATGAAGGCTGGAGGTGTTGCATCCCTGGCCGAAGAAAGGAAGTCTGCCAAGTATGCACATCTGGCACCTCAGTTTATTATACAGCCAGTCGCCATAGAGACCTCAGGCGCCATAGGGCCCTCTACCCTATCTTTTCTAGAGAAGTTAAGCAGACGCATCCACCTAGCCACGGGAGACCCCCGCTCTACACAGTTCCTCCTTCAGCGGCTGTCAGTAGTGGTACAACGGGGAAATACGGCAGCAATTTTAGGCAGTACAGGCCACTAACTTATTCATCATAATTATTTAATAAATAAATTTACTCTGTTATTGTAACTCATTTGTGATAATAATAATATATAAATAAATAAAAGCATAAATAAATATAAATGAATATAATTATATATAAATAATTTATAGACTATCATAAAATCAGGATATCATATTCATTCCTTTATTTTTGCCAAAGTTTTGTTAGTGAAGGCTCTGATAGTTTCAATTTATTAAATGTTTTATTTATTTACTTATTATTTATTTAGTTGTTTGTGTGCTTGCTTGTCTATCAATTTATATATTTACTTATTTGCTTCTGTACTTATTCATGTTATTTGTATTGGTTTATGAAATATATTATATATATAATATTTAGTTTTCCTTTATTAATCATCATAGTTAACAAAGAGTTATCCAATTTGTTACAAGACATACACAATTGAGTTTTGAGTTTTCAGCTGAGTTAAAGAACACTTTGTCAACTACCATGTAAACTTCCACTTGAAGAGTTTACAAGCAATTTGCAGGGCCGTCCATTGAGAACTACTTGCACACTTTTTGGCAACTACTTGTAAACCTTATACACTTGTTAACTTGTTCAAAACTTCAAGTTCACAATTTGCAAACTACTACCCTTGTAAACGTGGGCTTTTGGCCCTGTGTTAAAATACAGAATTCTTATGAAAAAAGCAAAACTACCACATAAAAGAATGATGTCTACACTTCAATATGCTGTTTTATTATGTATTTAATAAACCATTACTGATCTGGTATATTTTTTTCTAGTAGTGTTTTACATCATACAGCAGTACATTATTCTTGTCAAGTCTTTCAGTCACATACAGTTGTAATAGTTTGCTGTAATGCATGATGATCTTTTAAACATCTAACTGCTTGGTGATCTCTAAAGCCTCCTATAACTGTCTATTCATCTCTTATTGTTTTTAACGACATTTTGCAGTGTCTAAATGTTTTACAATCCCTCATGACACTCTGCTCAATATTATAAGAAATCTATGTGCTATTTTTTTTGCCTTTTTAACAAAGAATTGCTTGCATTCATGTATTGTGACAGCTTCTGCACTTGACTTCAAATATTATATACTCTTGAGATCATAAAGTATGCATTTGGGAAATAATTTTTTGTTCAAATTCGTACATGACTCTGGAATGCCCGATTTATTACCGGAGTTACTACTCGGGAGTGGCCACTGATCTGTTCCTGATACTTTTACTAGTCCCTCTACCTACCCTGAGTTAGGGTGGAAGGTTGCTTACAGGAATGACTAATATTTTTAAGTAAAAAGGTGATACAATATAGGCACAAACTGAGACAGAATATATAATCAAGGCAAGCCCAGTGGGAAACATATAGAACATACAGTGTAAGCATGCCTAATGGATGAGCACATGGCACTCTAGCTGTTCACGCACACATTCTGCACAACATAGATGGAAGAATGCGTAAGAACATAAAAGAAATGAAAAACAAACACATAAATGACGATGAACAGTCAGTAACAATTCTTGTGCATCCGTTAGGATGGCCCCACAACTTATGTGTATTCATATTCAAAGAAAATGTATGAAATTATTTAGCTACTAACGTGGATCAACATACTTAAAAGTGATAATAACAAACACTATTATGAATATTTGCCTAACGGAAATAATACTGTATGAAAATAAATATACAAAATATGAAATAGTATATCAACTATATAACAAATGTGATGGTTCAAAATAAACATATCAAGTGCTATACTTCTTTTGAATAGCAGCTGCAATGTTAGGATGGCCAACTATTGGATTCCTCAAGGCATCAGCTACACTGTAAAAAATGGGGTGTTCCACTACACCTTTAATAGGGTGTAGTGGAACACTTCGGTATTGTGGGGTGTTGTGCTACACTCTGGAGTGTTTGGTAACACTGTGGAGTGTAGCATGACACCCTTATAAGCATAGTGACTTTACTACACTTCTGTGGAGTGTATCAGTACGCCCATGCAGACTTGCTACTTTAAGAGGTGTTCAACTACTGACACAGTGGTAGGAATTAGCTAGTGGGCTGACTACAACTTTGGTCAGTTTGTTGATGGAAATAATTATTGAATATTTACAGTTAATGTGCATATCATTGTGCTGGTCTTATGTGGTTCACAATTTAGTGGGCAAGATTCTATAAAACACACTTTATGTGTCATTGTGCAAGCTATATTAATAGTAGCTAGCTTTACTAATTTCAATTTAATGTTTTTATTCACAGAACTAACAACGAGGAAGCTGAAGAGCTTAAAGTTCTAATGAAGAATTTCAAGGCATGCTTGGTAGCTAAGTTTGAGAACAACACAGCTAAATATGTATATGTGGTTATTTCTATTGTTATGATGACATTAACCTTTAAGTAATGAGTCTCATTGGTTTCATCTGCCAGAGATAGTCTTGGCTTTAAAAAAATAGGAGACAATTAAATAAAACCTGAGATTGCATTTCTGCTATGCAGCTTACATCTTAATGATATGGTAAAAGTGTCAACGCAATTCAAGAAAGTAAAAACAGCATTTGTCTTTGCACAAATCAACTTACCATAGTAATTGAAAAGGTGACGCTTTACCGAACCACTTTGAGAAGCCTTTAAGATGAAGTAGTTGTAAACCCCTTTACCCAATTAATTGATTAGCACAGGTGCGTACAAAAACCCTTGAATATGAACTCGAAACAAACTATATATTAGTTGTAAGACGCTAGGATCATCCGTGCATTGGGTAAGAAGCTGTAAGCTTAGAATTTAAATCAACCGCTTTTGGTTTGTGTAGGCTTTACTCACTGTTCTGTCACTGGTGTTGCTACCAAAACTGAGTTCAGTAATCTAGCTTTTTTTTTCTTTTTTCTTTTTTAAATTATATATATACACTACAATACAATACAATACAAAATAATATAAACTCAGTACTCAGTTACAGTCAAAAAGCAAATGAAATTAGATCAGTTTAGATGTGCTTCTGAGGTCACCAGGTCTACTGCAGCTGGTATTCTTACAGCATGTCCAATGGATGATCTGGCTCCTTGAATGGCTTGGATAGAGGACCGTAGAAGAGAAAAGGATAGGCGGCATCGTAACCATTGAAGAGTACTGCTATAACTGTGTTCCCACTTATTGGCGAGCATGGACGCTAATTTTTTTATAGATATACTGGCTTCCTTTGCTATGCCACCGGTAGTAGAGTGCAACTGGTGTGAATGTGGCGTGTTCCACTTCTCTAATTCTCTCCTCATATGCCCGTTTCTTGGCTTGTTCGTGCTATACACCATTTGCATGTCTGAATGTTTGTTGGAAGGGGCATAGGGGTTGAATACCCTTACATCAAAATATGTTATTTCGTGATTGCCGCCCCAAACACCGTTTGCTGCAATGTCGAGTCTTGCTCCTGGCTGTGAGTTAGCAGTCGCACCATTCAGTTCTTCAAACACGGGCTGAAGGTCAGGCTCAATACATACATCCTTGCACACCTCAGTTAAGAGTGTTGCTGTCAAATTCCGTATTTCGTTGTGTCTGATGGATGGAAACCCCCCTTTGGGGCATGAAAGGGCATGCTCAACTGAGAAGACGGCCCCACATGCACATTTAGCTGGTAGTCTCCCAGGGGTCCAGCCATAGCGCAGTGCGAGGGCGTCGTGAAATGCACCCTGTGTAGAGCGGGAGCACTGTCAGCCAGGTTTATGATCCTTTTTCCTTTGCTAGGTTCACTGCTCTCTTCTGGCTGGCAGATAGCAATTTCATGAGGTCTTCGGCATCCTTTGAGTTTTCTTCGAGTTGCTTAGCGATAATATCAAGTCCATATTCATTCGGCGAGACCCTTTACCAACCTAGAACCTCTACACTCGATTAGCGGTTGGTAAAGGGATTGGGTACATGAGACTAAGTTTTCATTATGGCGGTTCGGTTAAATGAAGGTATCTCACTCAGCTTTCAAGAGTAAGTTAAAAGCTTTGCACCCCTTAAAAAAATTAATGCCAATCTAGTAATACTCTCGTGACAAGGTGCCTGTTTAGTTTGCCAGTATGTAAAGTCTGACAAAAAATGGAAACTGGTTGTTTGCTATGTAAACTTGACATATATATCTTAGAGTCATCTTCAGTGGTTTCACAAGACAGCTGCATTAGGCTTGTATGTTTGTCCCTCCATCTAATCCTATCATTAGTTAGCAAGTGTCTAAAGAGTACTACTTGTCACTTGTAATAATATCAGTGAAATAAAAAATTCGCTCACCTAATAGCTAGACTAGAGTAGCTAAATGGAATGGCTGTACAACTACAAAAATTGAATGGAATCATATAGCTATTATATCCATGTATTTTTATACAGCAGAACTACACCTGTATTATCTTGTCCAGTAGTGATGGCATTTCCCATTGGCTTATTTTTCAGGTAGCAACATACTGCTGATGTATCAAGGCTAGTCAATACAAGATGTTGGCGAAGCAAGTGTCATGAAGTAAGTTGATAACGGGTGTGAACATAACCAGGCCTCATCCCTAATAGTGATAATGTTGGTGGCCCTGCCTCTTTTATTGTCTAGGTACTAATCTTTCCAGGTTTTGTTTGTTTGTTTGTTTTTGTTTTGGGGCACAACTTAGGTTCACCTGCATTGAGTCTACCACACTGGATTTATGTCCAACCAAAAAGTTGAAGACTTACTGATATTCTCCTATTACATGTACTTGTTACAGGGTGGGCATTATTAGGGTAAACTTGTAGTTGTGCGTTCCCTGGCTGCTTTGGCTTTAGCCTATGGCTTTGACCCATTCTTGGTTAATGCTCACACTTTGCTGGCAAGTCTATACATGCTTTATTAGTGACAGTCTCATTGCACTGCTCATCTGCTGATGCTATCCCTTACCTTATGACCTTACCATGCACCCTTCACTTGGCTATTCTTTTGTACTAGACCTTCCCTAGCATCCTCAAGTTGTCCTCCAGCTCCCACTCTTTGGGCCCTAATAACACTAGAGTTGAAACAAGTATGAAAGTGTTGGTTGGCCTGTGCTGTTGCATATAGAACAGAGATATTATCAAGTATCACAGTTGCTGAGGCTAGTGATTCTGTAGTATGCAATGATATCGGTGCCATTGGCCAGATTGTTATTATTAGCCCTCAGCACGCATGCGCAAGTGGGTTATAGTAGTCGTCCCATCTGTTTGTCTGTCTGTCAGCTGATTTTGGAGATTACTGACAATAATTAACTGTTGATTTAAGTATGATCTTGCTCAGGATGATGATTTAACAAGCTGTCTGCTCCGTGTAGGTTCAAATTTTTGTAGGTAATGTCCCCTATCGTCATGTCGCAATCACATGGGCAAATAATTTCTTTTCTTCCCACGTTAGTTTTTGCTTCATACTGAAAAGTTAATAAGAGCTGGAATTCAGGTGTTTTACGTTGAAACTATATACCGGTGAGGTCTCCTGCATGTTTAGCTACTTCTTTAGACAGCAATTAGCTACATCTATGTTTTCATTGCTTGAGCTGTATTGATACCTGATTAGGAATAGCCAAATATATTATTTTTTCGGTCTGAGAAATGATTTTGTTATAGCTAGCTAGTGTATAGTAGCGCTGAGGGTTCACACCTTTGGTGCTTCATTTGCTTGGCTTGATAACTAATTTTCTTTTACATTAGAATTAATATTGTCATAACCTTCTTTTTTTTTCATTTCCTAGATTTCATAGTGCTTGGGCTGTTGCTATCTTTACTGAGGTTCTGGTGATCTTGATTGAAGAAGAGAATAATGGTAAGTCTCTAGGCATGCACTACTGTTATCATTGTACATACACATACTAATACTAACACTGCATTCACGAAGTAGTACTGCACACATAGTGCTAGCACTGTGCATGCACGTAGTACTATGCACGCACATAGTACTAACACTTTGCACACACAGTGCTAGCACTGTGCATGCACGTAGTACTATTACTGTGCATGCACATAGTACTAACACTGCACACACATAGTGCTAACACTGGGCACACACATAGTGCTAGCACTGTGCACGCACATAGTACTAACACTGTGCACACACATAGTACTATTACTGTGCACGCACATAGTGCTAGCACTGCACACATAGTGCTAACACTGTGCATGCACGTAGTACTAACACTGTGCACGCACGTAGTACTAGCACTGCACGCACATAGTGCTAGCACTGTGCACACACATAGTGCTAACACTGTGCACACACGTAGTACTATTACTGTGCACACACATAGTGCTAGCACTATGCACGCACGTAGTACTATTACTGTGCACGCACATAGTACTATTACTGTGCACGCACATAGTGCTAATACTGTGCACGCACATAGTACTAACACTGCACGCACACAGTGCTAGCACTGTGCATGCACGTAGTACTATTACTGTGCACGCACATAGTGCTTGCACTGTGCACACACATAGTGCTTGCACTGTGCACACACATAGTGCTTGCACTGTGCACACACATAGTGCTAGCACTGTGCACGCACATATTACTATTACTGTGCACGCACATAGTACTAACACTGTGCACGCACATAGTGCTAACACTGTGCGTGCACGTAGTACTAACACTGTGTACACACATAGTGCTAGCACTGTGCACGCACATAGTGCTAACACTGTGCATGCACATAGTGCTAACACTCCACGCACATAGTGCTAGCACTGTGCATGCACGTAGTACTAACACTGTGCACACACGTAGTACTAGCACTGCACGCACATAGTGCTAGCACTGTGCACACACATAGTGCTAACACTGTGCACACACGTAGTACTAACACTGTGCACACACATAGTGCTAACACTATGCTAGCACTGTGCACACACATAGTGCTAACACTGCACGCACATAGTACTAACACTGTGCATGCACATAGTACTAGCACTGTGCATGCACGTAGTACTATTACTGTGCACGCACATAGTACTAACACTGTGCACACACATAGTGCTAGCACTGTGCACACACATAGTGCTTGCACTGTGCACACACATAGTGCTTGCACTGTGCACACACATAGTGCTTGCACTGTGCACACACATAGTGCTTGCACTGTGCACACACATAGTGCTTGCACTGTGCACACACATAGTGCTAGCACTGTGCACGCACATATTACTATTACTGTGCACGCACATAGTACTAACACTGTGCACGCACATAGTGCTAACACTGTGCGTGCACGTAGTACTAACACTGTGTACACACATAGTGCTAGCACTGTGCACGCACATAGTGCTAACACTGTGCATGCACATAGTGCTAACACTCCACGCACATAGTGCTAGCACTGTGCATGCACGTAGTACTAACACTGTGCACACACGTAGTACTAGCACTGCACGCACATAGTGCTAGCACTGTGCACACACATAGTGCTAACACTGTGCACACACGTAGTACTAACACTGTGCACACACATAGTGCTAACACTATGCTAGCACTGTGCACACACATAGTGCTAACACTGCACGCACATAGTACTAACACTGTGCATGCACATAGTACTAGCACTGTGCATGCACGTAGTACTATTACTGTGCACGCACATAGTACTAACACTGTGCACGCACATAGTGCTAGCACTGTGCATGCACGTAGTACTATTACTGTGCACGCATGTAGTACTAACACTGTGCATGCATATAGTGCTAACACTCCACGCACATAGTGCTAGCACTGCATGCACGTAGTACTATTACTGTGCACACACATAGTGCTAACACTGCATGCACATAGTGCTAACACTCCACGCACATAGTGCTAGCACTGCACGCACGTAGTACTAACACTATGCTAGCACTGTGCACACACATAGTGCTAACACTGCACGCACATAGTACTAACACTGTGCACGCACATAGTGCTAGCACTGTGCATGCACGTAGTACTATTACTGTGCACGCACGTAGTACTAACACTGTGCATGCACGTAGTACTAACACTGTGCATGCACGTAGTACTATTACTGTGCACGCATGTAGTACTATTACTGTGCACGCATGTAGTACTATTACTGTGCACGCACATAGTGCTAGCACTGTACACGCACGTAGTACTATTACTGTGCACGCACATAGTACTAACACTGTGCATGCACGTAGTACTATTACTGTGCACGCATGTAGTACTAACACTGTGCATGCATATAGTGCTAGCACTGTGTACGCACGTAG